>Ga0302272_1000001_pt1 | contig 231288 bp, 169 predicted proteins | sample III_Bog_N1_2_FD_198772 | JGI IMG/M metagenome (GOLD analysis project Ga0302272, IMG submission 198772) | Peat permafrost microbial communities from Stordalen Mire near Abisko, Sweden - III_Bog_N1_2 | ecosystem: Environmental > Terrestrial > Soil > Wetlands > Peat | place: Sweden: Abisko...
ATTGGACACAAAGGGAGTTGTCATGGGACATATTAAGGACTCATACAATTGGCATATTACGAATATCGGTGACAAGCCAGTAGTTATAGATCTGCCTATAATCGTCTACAGCAGTACTGGTTGGCATCTGTTCAGCAGTGCTCAATTCCCAGAGGAAGCTGATGTGAAAGGATACCGGCATGGTCCATGCAATCTGGCAATCCCTGAAGTTGGTGACAATGCAGGGAAAATCGTGGAACTTGACGGTTCTGGTACTGAGACAAGACCGTTTGATATTTCTATAACGAAGACGGTGGCCACTATGTTTATTGATGCCCTTCTGCTTTTGTTATGTATTCTTTTGCCTGCGCGATGGTATAAGAAACACAAGGCAAGCGATCCGGCACCTAAAGGATTTACAGGCTTTATTGAGATGTTCGTTATTTATGTTCAAGATGAAATAATCAAGCCTGGAGTAGGCAGAGGATATGAGAAATATTCCCCATATCTTCTAACATGCTTCTTTTTTATTTTTACATGTAATATTATGGGACTGATGCCATTTCCGCCTGGAGGTGGAAATGTAACAGGTAATATTGCCATTACATTCTTTTTGGCTATATGCACATTTTTCATCACACAGTTTAGTGGCAACAAGCACTATTGGAAGGATATATTCTGGCCGAAGGTTCCTTTGTTGCTTAAGGCTCCAGTGCCATTGATTCCTGTTATAGAATTTGTAGGAATATTCACAAAGCCCTTTGCCTTGATGATTCGACTTTTCGCAAATATGATGGCGGGACATGCTATTGCCCTTGCTCTTACATGTCTGATATTCGCTGTAGCAAGTAGGGCTCTTGGTCTTTTGATTGGCATGACGACATTAAGCGTTTTGTTGAGCATATTTATGATGTGTCTCGAAGTTCTTGTGTGCTTCATTCAGTCGATGGTGTTCACCATGCTTAGTGCAACCTTTATCGGACTGTCCAGAGCAGTGCCTGATGAAAAGTAAAATATGAAGGAATATTGAGATAAAATAAAAATCAAGAATAAAACAATTTTAAAAATTAAGATTATGTTATTATCATTATTATTAGCAGCAGACGGTGTTGCAAAATTAGGTGGCGCTATCGGCGCTGGTTTAGCTGCAATTGGTGCAGGTATTGGTATTGGTCGTATCGGTGGTAGTGCAATGGATGCCATGGCACGTCAGCCTGAAATTATGAATAAACTTTTCACTAACATGATTGTTGCAGCCGCTCTTATTGAGGGTGTCGCTTTATTTGCAGCTGTTATCGGATTCCTCTGTCTATAATAATAAATCTTATTAACGTCAACTATAGCGTATGGATTTATTAATTCCTAGCACAGGTCTGCTTTTTTGGATGACCATCACTTTTCTGGTGGTTCTGGGCTTGTTGTGGAAGTTCGGTTTCCCTGTCATCGTCAAGATGGTCAATGAACGTAAAAAGTACATTGATGATAGCTTGGAGAAGGCACATGATGCGAACGAAAAACTTGCCAACATAAAAGCTGAAGGAGAAAAACTGTTGCAGGAGGCTCGTGAAAAACAGGCTCAGATTCTCAAGGAAGCTGTAGCTACCCGCGATGCCATCGTCGGTCAGGCTCAGGATAAAGCTAAGGCAGAGGGTTCAAAGATCTTATCGGAAGCTAAAGCTGAGATTGAGACCGAGAAGCAGAATGCCATTCGTGATATTCGCAGCCAAGTGGCCGAGTTGAGTGTAATGATTGCAGGCAAAGTGCTGCGTCATGATCTCAACAACGACAAGCAACAGATGGACATGATTGACCGACTGTTGGATGAAGTGTCTGTTGAAAACAATAATAAGAAATAAGGTATGGATATAGGAATCATATCGGTCAGATACGCTCGGGCACTACTCAAATGCAGTATCAATGCGAAGGTCGAAGACAATGTGTATCAGGAGATGATAACTCTGGCAAAGAGCTATGTCGAAGTGCCCGATTTGAAAACGACTATTGATAACCCGATGTTGGCTAATGACAAGAAGCAGGAGTTTATTGAGACAGCGTGTGGTGGAAATGTTTCTCCGCTCACACATCTGTTTATTGCTCTTGTGCTAAAAGAGCTCAGAGTTAAATTTCTGCAGTTCATGGCTAATTCTTATGTCAGCCTTTACAGAAAACAACAGAACATCACCCGTGGAAAACTTATAACTGCCGTTGCTGTCAACTCTGCTACAGGGCAGAAGATGAAACAGATGGTGGAGAGTAAAACTAAAGGAACTGTAGAGTTCGAGACAGAGGTGAATCCCGATATCATCGGAGGTTTTATCCTCGAGTACGATACTTATCGTCTGGACGCAAGTGTTTCATCACAGTTGCGCACCATTCTTAAGCAGTTAAAGCATAATAATTAAAAAGAAACAAAATGTCAGAGAAAATAAAACCTAGCGAAGTATCCGAAGTACTTTTTAAGCAGCTTCAGGGATTGGGTTCCGACCAGAAATTTGATGAGGTAGGCACCGTTCTCAACGTCGGCGATGGTGTAGCTCGTGTTTACGGCCTGCGAAATGCTGAGGCAAATGAGCTGCTCGAGTTCGAAAACGGTACGATGGCTATTGTGATGAATCTTGAAGAAGACAACGTCGGTTGTGTGCTCCTCGGTTCGTCTACTGGTATTAAAGAGGGGATGTCGGTAAAACGTACCGGTCATATTTCCTCTATCCGTGTCTGCGACGACATGCTCGGACGTGTCATCAATACATTGGGTGTACCTATCGACGGTAAGGGGGATTTCGATTTATCTAAAGCTTTCGAGATGCCTCTTGACCGTAAGGCTCCTGGAGTCATTTACCGTCAGCCGGTAAAGGAACCGCTGCAAACTGGTCTTAAGGCTGTCGACTCGATGATTCCTATTGGTCGCGGGCAGCGTGAACTTATCATTGGAGACCGTCAGACTGGTAAGACTGCTATTGCTATTGATACTATTATCAATCAGAAAGGTAATTATGAAGCAGGCCATCCCGTATATTGTATATATGTAGCTATCGGACAGAAAGCAAGTACCGTAGCATCTATTATGAACATATTGAAGGAGCAGGGCGCTATGCCTTACACCATCATCGTTGCGGCTACAGCCGCAGATCCTGCTGCTATGCAGTATTATGCACCGTTTGCCGGTGCCGCTATCGGTGAGTACTTCCGTGACCGAGGAATGTCTGCTCTTGTCGTATATGACGATTTATCAAAACAGGCAGTTGCTTATCGTGAAGTGTCACTTATTCTTCGACGTCCTTCTGGACGTGAGGCATATCCAGGTGATGTGTTCTACCTCCATAGCCGCCTGCTTGAACGCGCTGCACGTATTAACGACCAGCAGGAGGTGGCGGAAAACATGAACGACCTGCCGGAATGTATGAAAGGTCATGTTAAAGGTGGTGGTTCTCTTACTGCACTCCCTATCATTGAGACACAAGCCGGTGACGTTTCTGCATATATCCCTACCAATGTGATTTCCATCACTGATGGTCAGATATATCTTGAGACCGACCTGTTCAACCAGGGTTTTCGTCCTGCTATTAATGTCGGTATTTCTGTAAGCCGTGTCGGTGGTTCCGCTCAGATTAAGAGTATGAAGAAAGTTACCGGAACATTGAAGATTGATATGGCTCAGTATCGTGAGTTGGAGTCTTTCTCTAAATTCTCGAGTGACATGGATGCCGTAACAGCTATGACTCTCGACCGCGGGCGTAAGAATAATCAGCTTCTTATTCAGCCTCAATATTCTCCAATGCCTGTAGGCGAGCAAATCGCTATATTATATTGTGGTACACACGGATTGATGCGTGATGTACCTATCGATAATGTTCGTGAGTGTCAGGATGCTTTCCTTGAAAAATTACGTTCGCAGTGCAAAGAGAATGTTATTGATGTGCTTGCTTCTGGTAAGATTACCGAGGATGTAACTAAGATTATTGAGGATACAATGGCTGACATTGCCGGTCAGTATAAAAAATAATAGCTTATGTCGTCACTCAAAGAGATAAAAGGTCGAATTGCATCAGTCAACAACACTCGTAAGATTACGAGTGCCATGAAGATGGTAGCATCATCTAAGTTGCACCACGCACAGGTGATGATTGAAAATATGCTGCCATACGAGCATCAACTCTATCACATATTGAAAACGTTTCTGCAGTCTGGTTCTGATATTCCTTCCATTTTAAGCGTAAAACGTCCTATTAAACGAGTAGGACTTGTCGTATACTCGTCAAACAGTAGCCTTTGCGGTGGCTTCAATGGCAATGTCATCAAGCAGATGCTGGCGTTTCTCGATGAATACAAGGATTTAGGTAAAGAGAATATTCTTATTTACCCGATTGGTTGCAAAGCGGCTGAAAAGGTTGTAAAACTAGGATATCAAAAGCAAGGTGACTTTAATGATCTTGCCGAAAAACCTAATGCCCAAGAATGTGCGAAAATAGCTGATGACTTGATGAAAAAGTATCGGTCCGGAGATGTTGACAAGGTTGAGATTATCTATCATCATTTTCGGAGTGCTGCTTCTCAGATACTAGAAAGACAGATTTTTATGCCTATCAACATAACGTCGCATTTAGATGATGATGAACGTGATCTTTCGTCGCTTAAAGCTTCTGCCGCAGCACAAGAATATCTTAAGGCTAAGAGGGGACCAAAAGTTGGTAAAGTTCAGGATAAAGAAGAACGGAAAATAGATCTTAAGGCTGACTTTATTGTGGAACCAGATATATATACGGTTCTCAGTGAACTAGTACCAAAGGAGTTACATCTTAAATTATATACAGCTTTGCTCGACAGTAACGCCAGTGAACATGCTGCACGTATGGTGGCCATGCAAACTGCTACAGATAATGCCGATGACTTGTTGCGTGGACTCAATCTGCAATATAACAAAAGTCGGCAACAGGCTATTACAAATGAACTACTTGATATAGTAGGAGGTAGTGCGAATTGATTGTCATTTTACATTTTGCTACCTCCATTTTTTATTCAACAGGAGTAAGCTTAATGTAGTGTTGTAGCTACGGTTTGTAATAGAACTTTCTTCACATTTATAGTTATAGAGTGGACGCAAAGATAATAAAAAACCACGAATACAAGAAGTATTCGTGGTTTTTTATAATTTAACCCACATTGCGCCGTCTCAATTCCCCTTCGTTAAATAATTCAAACATAACTGCATAAATCAGACTCTTTCCATCCTTTTCAGGTTGTTTTTTAGTGAAAGATTGCAAAATTCAATGGTGCATTTCTCCAAAACCCCTTTTGTGTGGCACCTACGGTGCGATGTTATCCCGAAAAATCTCATTACCTTTGCCAGCGAAATGTATATAAAGGCTCAAAAGAAATGGAGAAAAAGTGAAGACGGCAGCGTAATGGTGCCATACACTTATTACCGGCTGTGCGAATCGTACCGCGGAGAAAATGGGCATACTCAGCAGCGAATGGTCTTTGGTCTTGGTGAACTGAAGACTTTGCACGACGATAGCGAACGCAAGGAATTAGCCCGGCTTCTTGATGGTATGATTGGCCGTGGCCAATACCTTATGAGTGAACGTCAGGATGTTTATGAGCTGGCACTATCCATTTATTCTTCATATAAAGACGATCGCCGGAAGGATAAACTTCGTATGGCCGAAGACAGTCGCCTAAAGGAAGAATCCCGACGTAAGGCAGAGGAACTCAAACGTGAGCTGGTGACCATTAACTGGAAAAGCATGAGCGCCGGTATGCCGCGCAGCATTGGTGCAGAACATATCTGCTTTGATATGTTACGGAGACTCGGCATCGACCGTTTCCTGTTATCATTGGGATGGAGCCGCCTTCAGTGTGACATAGCATGCATGCAAATCGTTGCGCGTGCCATCTATCCTTGTTCTGAGCTCCGGACAGTCAGCTATCTTCGCGAGAACTCCGCCCTATGTGAGATGTTTGGTATAGACCACAGGCGGGTCACCAAGGATATGCTTTACAAGAGTTCACGAGATCTGTATGGCATACACCGTAAGATGGAGGACTACCTCCACAAACAGGCTTGTTCGATGTTTGAGATAGAAGAGAAGATACTTCTGTTTGACATCACCAACATGTATGCAGAGGGTGTCTACGGATCATCACAGATCTTTCAGTACGGACATTCCAAAGAAAGACGGAATGATTTGAAGGTGGTTGTTCTGGCAGCCGTTGTCAACACGGACGGATTGCTCGTGAGAACAGAAATCTTTGAGGGGAACCGTCAGGATGTCACCACATTGGAGGAAATGATAGGCTCATTGGAGCAGGGGCTCAATCCCGGAAGACGCGTCATTGTCATGGATGCCGGATTTTCCAGTAAAAGCAATCTGTTGTGGCTGAAAAACAACAATTATGATTATATCACAGTCATGCGCTCTTCCGGTATTCATTACACACCTTTAGGTGAGGTTACTGAGATGAGAGATAATAAGGATCAGCACATCAGACTTCAACGTGTCAAAGTGGAAAAACTGACCGACAACGTTCTGATGGTTGACAGCGATGCAAAAGCCCTCAAAGAGGACAGCATGCACAAAAAGGCTTCAGCCCGCTATGAACAGGGGCTTGAAGCTATACATTCAGGCATTCAGGGAAAGGGGATCAAGAACCGTGACAAGGTTAACAACAGACTGGGAAGGCTTAATGCCAGGTATCCGGGTCTGGAGCGTCTTTATCAGATTTCATTTACCTACGACGAGAAGAATAAGACCGAATCCATGTCCTGGAACCGCAACGAAGAGTTGGAGCAGGAAGAAGAAACTTTTCACGGAAAATACTTTCTCCAGACATCGTTGGACGAAAAGGATGCAAAAAATATCTGGTCGTTTTATAATGTAATCAGAACTGTTGAAGAAACATTCAAAACATTAAAGACTGACCTCGACATACGCCCCATTTATCACAAGAGCGATGAGGGAGCCAAGGCACATCTGAATCTTGCCGTACTTGCTTATTGGATTGTATCTACGGTGAGATACCGATTAAGAAAAGCCGGTGTAACCATCCGGTGGGAAGAACTGCTGAGAATTATGAGCACACAGGTACGTGTAACAATGAGTGCCCAAAAAAGCAATGGTAATACGCTGAGTATACGTAGAAGTACAGAACCGGAAGACAAGTTGGCTAAGATATATGATATTTTGGAGATGCCACACAAACCGGTCTGCTCTGCAAAATTTGTGTGGCACCTAAAACCACCTCCGAAAAATAATGATGGTTGACAATCAGTGGGTTAGATTAATTATAGCTGCAATGTGGGTTAATAAACTATGAATCTACTGTCTAATAAACTTGGTGGAATGATTACCGTTAGTACGAATAATATACATCCCTGATGGTAATTTCATGACATTCAGTGTAGCCTGGCCTTCATTGAGACTAATCTCATCGACCTTTATTCCATTGATGTTATATATGAGAGCTTTAGTTGCAATAACATCTTTGATAAGAGTACATGTTGATGTCACAAATGGAGTCACAATTACTTTTCCTTTGTTCGCTGCATTGTTTGTAATTATTGATATACCATTGGTGGTTGTATCATTACTGATGGTGATCCATCCTAAATCCTCTATGACAGGAGTTGTTGGCATTATTGTTTTGTTATCGACATCGGTTGAGTCCAATTGTATTCTTACTGTTATCGTAGAATCTGTAGGACCGTTAGCCCTCAGTCTTAATATCCCTGCACAATTACGGTTGAGAGTCTGCATCTGTACTAAAGCCATTGGATTTGATAGTTTCTGACCGAATGCTATCGACCTGATGATAGTAGCACCGCTTGTAAATTTCATAATAGTATCACCGACGGTGAATATCTTTCCATTAGCATCTTTGCTCTGACCTTTGGCAATAGCGAAATAGGCAACATATTGTTTGGGCCATCCTGCATAAGTAAGTCCCTTCTGACGCATTAATATAACTTTAAATCCCTCATTAGTTACATTCCATACTCGCCACATATAAGGATAAGTGGATGATGTGTACCTCGGTGTGGCAAAAACAACGGGAGTAGTGCCTTCTGCGAAAGGCTGAACAAACTTACAGTATACGGTATCATTACCTACAGCTATAGCTGAGTCAGGTTTAACTGTATTATGTACGAATCCTGCTTCGTATGGTAAATCTCCTATTTTCCCGTTTCCTATTTTTCCTGCGATATAATGAGTTGTTTCCGCACCTTTGCTGAAAGTCTGCACCCCGCTTAATGTCCATGGAAACATGTTGAATGTAAAATAAGAATATTTTCCTGAAGTCTTGTATGCTGTGTAGACATGCTCCACAGGTGCCAAGCTCGCATTTACGTTTGTCGTTCCACCCATTACTATTGCAGGTGCATTTTCAAATGGTTCTGCGAAATAATTGTAACTTAGTTCGTTTGATGATGCAGATATCGTACCATATTGTACGTCGCTAGTACCTTCAGCACCACTAATGATATTGTAGGAAACGTTCGAATAGTAGTTCTTCTTGTCATATCCGATTTCATGGATGCGGTATCCGTATGTACCTGCAGTATTTACACTTGTATCACGGTAGGTGTATGTTCCCGAATTTTCTGATATTGCCATCGTAGCAAGAGTCTCAAATGAGCCTTTAGATCCAAAACTGCGTTCGATCATGATTGAATCACAGTAGTCACCACTATTGTTTGTCCATGTCAGTACGCATGCACTTGTAGACGGTTTAAATGAAGCAGATAATCCTGATGGTGCTGCATATTTTGGATTTGTCGGCACGTATTCGTATGTTGGGTTGAATGCCAGATTCGCATCCATGCCATTATAATACACACCTGTTGGGGTAAGGTTGTTTGTGCTTGAAAGCGTAGCATCATCTGTATTATAGAATTTCCGACAATCCTGAACCCAGTTGTACGGTCCAATACGTTCGATATATGCAGCGCTGTTAAGTCCGTCCAGAATAGGACCCATGTGGTTCTTTTCTATATTGTAGTTTGATGTTGAACCGTTTGTATCACTACCAGGCCATCCTGTCCAGTTGGCTCCATAGTTCATTTCCGTAATCCATATAGGACGATGAGTGCGGTTGTATATAGCATTTAAGTTGTAAAGCCATGATGACACGTCACTATACCAGTAAGCATGTACGGCGATGAAGTCGCAGCGCCAGCCGCGAGCATCAATTGAATCGATGAAAGGGTAGAGCCATCCTGAGAGATTGCTTGACATCGCAGGTGACCCAAGTCTCTTTCCTGTAGCCATCATAGCTGGCCAGTTGGCCAGCACCTCATCTACTGTCGATACCGTCTCTCTGGCATCACCAGTATTATCCGGTTCATTATTTCCTAATGAATTTGGTGATGTACCGTTATTGCCGACATCACTAATTCCCGGCCATCCCTCATGGTGATGTTGAGTTACATATTCACGGTCTTCCCATGAATTTGTACCTGCATCCCAGTTGTAACACCACGTCGTACCAAGAAGGCTGTTCGCTGTTGCGTCGTTACCTGCATATCCTTTCTTGTCGCAGTCGTTCCACTGGAAGACCTTGATATATGATATTCTTTTATAGAGGATACCCGGTAAAACCGAAATGTTACGGTCGGAATCAGCGGCAACAAATACGCGGCTGTATCCGTACCCCGTGGGTTTTGTTGCAACGAAAGCCATATAGCCTCGTTTTAATTTGAAACTGGTAATCTGATTGTTAAGATTAGCCGAACTCAAACTATAACCAGTACCTACATTGAAGTTATTATATGAAGTTCCGGTAAAAATTTCACCGGAATATACCATCAGAGGTTGAACGTTACTTCCGTGAGGTAAGATTATGGCACCGCGTTTATAAATCTTTATCACACAGTTGTTGTTTTTTGTAGCGGCCTTACCGTTGATGTTTATATATCCCAACCATGCCGATGCTGATGATGGACGGATGTTATCTAGTATGATTGCAGCATCATCGGTATTCGTTATATTTATATTTCCTGTTGACGTGAATGGTGTTGTGCTCGAAATGTGATAGTCCACATTATCACTGATTGTCACCGATTCTGCCACTTGCGAAACTGTCGTTATCGTCTTTTTCGCAAATAGATTATTGGCTGTCATCAGTATTGCAGCCAGTATATAGATGTATTTCTTCATAGACTTATTATTTTTCTAGAGGGAACGCCTTTAATAATTTATCGTATTCTTTTTGAGAGATTTGAATAACTGTTCCATGTCGAGGAGTGAACTTTCCACTTGTCTGAGTATTCTGTACGAATGTAAATTTCATCAGATCGTTGCTTTTACAGAACTGGTAGTGATGATCCCGGTAACAATCATACATCAGTGCCCATTCTCCGTTGATGAGGGGAAATACTCCTGCTCCTTCTACAGCTTCTTTTGTCTGCTGACAATAACCGTCCATTAATTTCCAAGTATCGGGTTTGAACAGATCCTTGAATGTGAATTGCTTGATTCCTTTTACGTTACTTCCCTCTGTCTTAAAGAAAAGGTGGAACGTTCCGTTTTTATCCTGCACTATATCTGTATCAATGCTTGCCTGATGATAGTCGAACAACACTTTCGGTTCACTTTCAAGATCGCTGAAGTCATTATTGGCATACGCCCAATAAACACGGTCGTAAGGTATGGTTCCATCGTTGGTAAGCAGAGAAAAGTATACAACGTATTTCTTTGCTTTCTTATCGTATATGGTTTGAGGTGCCCAAACGCGTGTGACATTGGCAAACTGTGTGCCTTTATACTTTTCAGGGAAAATGACGGCATGATGTTCCCAATTAATAAGGTCGTGTGAACGCATTAGCACCATGCCACGGTTAGAAGCCCATCCCAGTGAACAACGCATATCCGTGGCTACCATGTAGAACCATCCGTCATTACCTCGGAGTATGTGTGGGTCACGGACACCTTTAGCCACAGCGATGCTGTCGGAGCCAATAATATTAAAACCTCCGTTAATAGGAGTATAGTTCCATCCATCATTGCTGACAGCATAGTGAATCTGCTCCTGAACCGCATCATTTCCTGGAAAATAAACAAACAGGTAGGCTTTCATCTTTTCTTTTTTAGCAGAAAGAGGAAGTGTGATGCCTAATGCTAATGAACACATAAAAATAATGCGAATTGCTTTTTTAATATCCTTCATATTATGTTAGTTAGTAATTAATTCTACAAAGTTAATAATTTTCTATAATTCTTTAAGCATAAACGGTTCTATTTAAGAATTATTAATTCACTTTTTAATCAGCTTATCATAAAATATGACTTCAGATGTGACAATCTTTATCAAATATAGTTCCGAGACCAATCATTCGAATCTGCTTATAGTCAATCTGTCATGACCACTTATATGGAAAAATAGTTTTGTATTATTTGCAGTGCAAAGTTACTCTTTTTGAATAAAAATAAGTACCTTTGCATAAATTTGATACAATTTATCAATGATTTAAACAATGCAACGCTATTTCATAACATTCAGTTTTGACGGTACAGCTTATCATGGATGGCAGATTCAGCCCAATGGTATTTCTATACAGGAGGTGTTACAGAAGTCTCTGTCAACACTTTTGCGTTCAGATATTGAAGTTGTCGGGGCAGGGCGTACTGATGCAGGTGTTCATGCTCGCATGATGGTAGCACATTTCGACATTGATAAGGACGTTGATTGTAAACTCCTAACTTATAAGCTCAATAAGATTTTACCTCTTGATATTGCGGTGGTAGGAGTGCGTCAGGTGAGCGAAGATATGCATGCCCGTTTCAGTGCCACTTCACGTACCTATCATTATTATGTACACAAAGGGAAGAATCCATTTCTCCGTAAGTACTCTTGCAATCTATGTTATGACCTGGACTTTGTTAAGATGAATCAAGCTGCCCATATTCTTATGGAATACGAAGATTTTGGAGCTTTCTGCAAGTCACATACTGATGTGAAGACTACCATCTGTCATGTTATAGAAGCCAGATGGGTGAAAGAGAGTGCAGACAGTTGGTATTTTGAGATAACAGCCAACCGCTTCTTGCGCAATATGGTACGTGCAGTGGTAGGGACACTTGTTGATATCGGTCGTGGAAAAATATCTTCTGATGACTTACGAAATATAGTAAAAGGTAAGAGTCGTTCGGATGCAGGTGAGAGCATGCCTGCGAACGCTTTATTTTTAGAAAAGATTGAATATTAGGATTATGTGGTTATTATTAGCATTTTTATCTGCAGGGTTATTAGGTTTTTATGATTCGTTTAAAAAGAGGTCTCTAGGAGGAAATGCCGTTATTCCGGTATTATTTCTTAATACGCTCTTTTCGAGTATTATTTTCTTGCCGTTTATCATATTGTCGTCACAGACGACAATTCTCGACGGGAGTATCTTTCATGTTGCTTCTGGTGGATGGGAAGTCCACAAGTATATTCTTCTTAAGAGTTTCATTGTGCTCTCCTCATGGATCTTAGGGTATTTTGGAATGAAACATCTGCCTTTGACGATTGTAGGCCCCATCAATGCTACACGTCCGGTGATGGTACTTGTTGGTGCGTTAATTGTGTTTGGTGAAAAATTAAATATATATCAATGGATAGGCGTGGCACTCGCAGTCACATCATTTCTGCTTTTAAGTAGGAGCGGGAAGAAAGAGGGTATTGATTTTAAACATAACAAATGGATCTATTTCATCGTCTTTGCTAGTGTATTAGGAGCTATTAGTGGACTTTATGACAAATATCTGATGGCGCCGATAAACAACGGTGGAGTAGGGTTAGACCGTATGATTGTACAGAGTTGGTACAACATATATCAGTGTTTTATGATGTTTGTCATGCTGTTGCTTCTATGGTGGCCGACTCATAAGAAGACGACACCCTTTCATTGGGATTGGGGCATCATATTCATATCGATATTCTTATCAGCTGCTGACTTTGCATATTTTTATGCCTTAAGTATGCCTGAAGCTATGATAAGTATCGTGTCAATGATTCGCCGAGGTAGTGTCATCGTTTCGTTTTTCTTTGGTGCGATGGCTTTTCATGAGAAGAATCTTAAAAGCAAGGTCGTCGATTTGGCTATAGTTTTATTGGGTATGATGTTTCTCTATTTCGGTTCGAAATAGCCCTAGTCCTCCTTTTACCTTATCATGAATTCCATTTATGATTTTCGATTTCGTCATCATTTTTTCTAATGATGATGCTCTCTGTGATAGTTCCTTTTTTCTCACAAATCCTACATGATTTTTTATAACTATCTGACTGATAACATCGATTGGTATGTATGGTGCTTTTCAAGCCTACACGCATCCCACATGGTATTTATAGATGCTATAGAGGAACTATGTCTTAAGTTTAAGCGGGAAGCTGTCAAGAAGCAGAAGCAATAGCATACCTTCGAGATATATCCGAAATTGAAAGAAGCTTATGGTCTTGTTGTCCGTCTCAGAAGTATCTATTCTAACGGTATATAACATCTTTCCTGAAGCTAAAGTAACCTATACAATTTCCGCCCATCTATAGATACGGGTGTTTTTATTTCTACTTATATTTTGCTCCTAAAGTGCGCTCGAATATGGTAGGCAGATAGCCTCCAGACACTTTTCAAAAAAAAGTAGTCACTACGTCACAATTTAAGATAAAATAATGATTTTCAGTTATATACAAATGTATCTGAAAATTAGATCCGTCACCAAATCGTCACCGAAACGTCACCAAATTCAGACAACCTATATGAGGATTAAGTCTTCATTCAACTAAAATCAGGACTACATCTGGTGACGGATTTACGGCGTTTCATGACGGTTATTCCTGATTTCTAAAACTATCAAGATACTGATATTCAATTATTTGTATCGGAATGTGACGTTGTGACGATATTTTTCTAAAAACTTTTTTCTGGAGAGGTAAAAGCTACCCTCTGGGTATTGCCGACAGCTGTCGGCAATCTCGTCCACACTGTTGGCGACTTTGCTGACAGCTGTCGGCAATACAGAAAACAATGTTTTTCAAAATGAAATAAGGGCATCTGAATAGAAGCGTTGTTGCTTTTAAGAGATGGCAGACAGGTTAACAAAAGTCCAGCTCCGGTCTCACTTTTCGGCCTGATTTGTTTAATAAATCAGTCCGATTTATTTGATAAATCGGGTTGATTTTATTTATGAATTGGCTTGATTTGTAAATATTGAAGATACTTATTCGAGTTCTAGATTATATGGAATTAGTGAAAAACTTGTTTTAAATATTTGAATTATGGCAAAAATAAGCTCCGAATGATATGAAACAACACATAATCGCACATATAATCGCACATGTTTGAAAACCTTTGTTTATAAGCGTTTTAATGAAAAAAGTGCGATGTGCGATTGAAATTTACAAAAGTCTCTGTGGAGATGTCTTGTCAAAAATTTCATGTAAATTTATTTCTTATACATTCGGCTGCTCTTATAAAATTATATGAATATCCGCAAGATGAAGTATCAATATTCCCGTATACTCGATGTTTAAATGTAGATACATACGATACAGATGCTACCATGTATGAGTCTGTCGAGCAGATGTCCTGCAAATGTATGGCGATTGAATTTACAACAAAATTCGTTAAGATAGTTCTGAAGGAATTTATTTTTTATGCCGTGGCACCTGTTTAAAAGTGGGGTGCTCTCTATCATTACGAGGACCTTACTCTTCCTTTCGCTGCCGGTTCCTGCCTTCAATTTTTCATTCTTCTTATCAACATCGGAATTCTCCGAAAGGTTTCATCTCTTCGTTTATATTTATTCTGATTAGGCAAAGGTACCATTTAATTTTAGATAGGATTATATATTATCTCTATATTGCGGATAGTCATATCTTGCAACATGATATTCATTTGACGAGGTGGTTTTTCATCCACGGACTTTATCGCATGACCTCTGATATCGTAATAATTTGATTCACTATATTGTTATCTCTCCTCTCAGATTTTGATTCATAAAAGATCTAACGGTACTAGGGTCTTTATAATGACCAAGTAAAAACATTAATTTTGTTACGGCACTTTCCACCGTCGAATCATGGCCGCTTACAACACCTGCTTCAAGAAGTTGAAGCCCAGTCTCATATCTGCTCATTTCAACAGTTCCTGCCATGCATTGACTGATATTGACTATTGTCACGCCACGTGCTGTAGCTTCTCTTATACATTCGAGCAACCATTTGCACTGCGGGGCATTGCCGCTGCCATAAGTTCTCATGACAATAGCTTTAAGTTCTGGTGCAGAGAAGACATGCCTTACCATTGTTTCCTGTATGCCAGGGAATAGTGAAAGAACAATTACATTGGTGTCATAAATAAAATGTGGAATAAGCGGTTTTGAAATGTCCGGTTTTGAAATACGAGCTTTATCATAATTAATGTTGATTCCGGCTTTGCCAAGTAGAGGAAAATTGAACGAGTTGAATGCATTAAAATTTTCAGCACTCATCTTAGTCGTACGATTACCCCTCAGCAGACGTTCGTCGAAGTAAATACATACCTCTGGTACCATCGCAGTTCCATCCTTGTATTTAGCAGCTGCTATTTCTATGCTTGTGATAAGATTTTCCTTGCCGTCAGTTCGTAACTGGCCAATGGGCAACTGACTACCTGTCAATATTACAGGTTTGGATAGGTTTTCGAGCATGAAAGATAGTGCAGAGGCAGTGAATGACATGGTGTCGGTTCCGTGTAAGATCACAAAGCCGTCGTACATTTCATAATTATAATTGATAATCTTAACAAGCTTGGCCCAAAGTTTAGGATTCATATCACTGGAATCGATAGGTGGATCAAACTGATATGTGTTGATAAGCGTGTGAAACTGAGTAAGTTCCGGAACATTACTTATTAAACGGTCAAAATTGAACACTTCCAATGCGCCCGTTACTGGATTTTTTTTCATACCTATGGTACCGCCTGTATAGATGAGCAGTACCGATGGTCGCTTATTCAACATGTTAATTTCTATTTTTATAATTAAGTAGGGCAGGTTTTCACCTGCCCTTGTTATTTAATAATTTTCTGATTTTACTTGAAAATAGCTTTGCGCATGATTGCAAACAGGGCATACGTCTGGGGCACTCTTGCCTACTACGATATGACCGCAGTTAGAGCACTGCCAGATGCAGTCACCGTCTTTGGTAAACACTTTTTTATCCTGAACATTCTTCAGCAGTTTACGGTAACGCTCTTCGTGAGTCTTCTCGATAGCGGCGACACCTTCAAACTTTTCGGCAATATCATCGAAACCCTCTTCTCTTGCTTCCTTAGCCATACGCGCATACATGTCTGTCCACTCATAGTTCTCGCCAGATGCAGCATCCTCAAGGTTAGTGTCTGTATTATTTATCTGGCCCCCATTAAGATATTTATACCATAGTTTAGCATGCTCTTTCTCGTTGCCAGCTGTCTCCTCGAAAATAGCAGCAATTTGTACATAACCGTCTTTTCTGGCTTTAGAAGCAAAGTACGTATATTTGTTTCTTGCCATTGACTCGCCTGCAAAAGCATCATGCAGATTCTTTTCTGTCTTAGTTCCTTTTAACTCTTTCATAATGATAATGTTTAATGTTTCTATATAAAGATTAATTCATCTTCATTTATCTAGATATTTGATTTTATGCCGTAATCATTGATATTTTTCCAGAATTCGAATACAAATATACAAAAATAAATTAGATACTAACAACTTTTTTATTTATATTTGCATTCAAAACTGAAAATAGTAATACCTATTAATATTCATGTTATAAAAGAACTATTAAATACACATTTAAAGATGAAACAATTTATGGATGAGAACTTCCTGTTGGAGACTAAAACTGCACAGGATTTGTTCCACAATCATGCGGCCAAGATGCCAATCATCGATTATCACTGCCATTTGAATCCTGAGATGGTGGCTAATGATCACAAATTCGGTAGTATAACAGAACTTTGGCTCGGTGGTGACCACTACAAATGGCGTGCTATGCGTACAAATGGCGTGGACGAAAAATATTGTACAGGCAATGAAACTTCGGATTGGGAAAAGTTTGAGAAATGGGCTGAGACAGTACCCTATTGCTTTCGTAATCCTCTTTATCACTGGACTCACCTTGAGCTCAAAACAGCCTTTGGCATTGATAAGATATTAAATCCAAGTACTGCTCGTGAGATATTCGACGAGTGTAACGAAAAACTGAAACAACCTGAGTTCTCTGCACGCGGACTAATGCGTCATTATCATGTAGAGACTGTATGTACAACTGATGATCCTGTGGATGACCTACATTATCACAAACAGACTCGCGAGGACGGTTTTGAAATCAAGATGATTCCAGCATGGCGTCCAGACAAGGCTATGGCTGTTGAGAACCCAATCAATTTTAGGGCTTATATTGATAAGTTAGCCGATGTCGCTGATGTTAATATCCGTAAGTTCAATGACCTTATCGATGCTCTTCAGAAACGTCATGACTTCTTTGCTGCCAACGGCTGTAAACTCTCTGATCATGGAATAGAGGAGTTCTATGCTACCGATTACACTGATTCTCAGATTGAAGTTATTTTTGAGAAGTCTATGGCCGGCCAGACTCTTTCAGACATGGAGATCCGTCAGTTCAAGAGCTGTATGCTCGTTCGTTTCGCAGAGATGGATGCAGAGTCAAACTGGACACAGCAGTTCCATTATGGTGCTATTCGTGACAACAATACAAAGATGTTCAACCAGATTGGTCCTGATACTGGTTTCGACAGCATCGGAGAATTCAATACAGCTAAAGAGCTAAGTAAATTCCTTAACACACTTGCTTCTAAAGATAAGCTAACGCGTACCATTCTCTATTGCCTGCACCCAGGAGCAAATGAAATGATTGCTACCATGCTCGGTAATTTCCAAGATGGTACATGCCCTGGAAAGATACAGTTTGGTAGTGGTTGGTGGTTTAATGACCAGCTCGATGGCATGGTCCGTCAGATGAACACATTGTCAATGCTTGGACTACTCAGTCGTTTTGTTGGTATGTTGACTGACAGCCGTTCATTCATTTCTTATCCGCGTCACGAATATTTCCGTCGCACATTATGCAACCTGCTTGGTAATGATGTAGAGAACGGACTTATTCCTGCTTGCGAAAGTGAACGTCTTGGACAGATGGTTGAAGATATCAGTTATCATAATGCAAAGAATTATTTTAAATTTTAGAATATGTTCTTTATATCTCTGCCTGCTTACAGTATTATCTGTAAGCGGGCAGCGTTTTTTGAGCCATTCTCGAAACAGTCATTCAATAAATATTGAACTATAGAGTCAGAGTCTCGCCAAGGATAGATTATAAATAGTTTTCTTAAACAATAAAATATTTAATATTCCGTTTGATATCAGTATGAAACGATTATCATTATATACAATATTGATGGCCGTCATTTTGTTTGCATCATGCAGCAATGATGACAGCTTCTCTACCGATAGGAATCATCTGCTTACGTTTACGAAAGATACAGTCACTCTCGATACTCTCTTTTCTAATGTGCCGTCATCCACTTACTCTTTTTGGGTGCATAATAATAGCGGTGATGGTATACGTATAAGTAATGTGCGTCTGTCTAAAGGTAATCAGACTGGTTATCGTGTAAATGTGGACGGAACTTATTTAAGTGCTTTAATAGGGTATCAAACTTCGAACATTGAATTGCGTAAAGGTGATAGCCTGCGTGTGTTCGTGGAAATAACGACACCAATCAATAATCTTGACTCGGCGAAACTTGTTACCGATAAGCTGCTCTTCACCCTCGAAAGTGGTATTCAGCAACAGGTCGTTTTGAATACTTATAGTCGTGATGCCTTCTTGATGAAGAATGTGGAGTTTAAAAGGGACACAACAATCAATAGATCCGGCCCTATCGTAGTTTATGGCGGTATAAAGGTGGATAGCGGTGTGACGGTGACAATTGCCAAGGGTACTACAATTTATTTTCATGATGGTGCCGGTATAGATGTCTACGGAACGCTCCGTTCGTTAGGAGAGGTGTCCAGTCCTGTGATATTTCGTGGTGACCGCACCGACCGCATGTTCGATTATTTGCCTTATGACCGTGTAAGTGGTCAGTGGGAGGGGATACGTCTGCGTGGAAGTAGCTATGGAAACCAATTATATAATACGGATATACATAGTTCAAAACATGGTATTATTTGCGATTCGTCCGATGTCAGCAAAAATAAATTGCTGTTAAGTAACTGTGTCATTCATAATTGTAAGGGTTATGGACTGCAAACGTTCAGCTCAGTTGTGAATATCGAAAATTGTCAGATAACGAATGCATTATATGATTGTGTCTCTATTACAGGAGGATACACAACTCTTCTCCAGTGTACTTTGAGTCAGTTTTATCCTTTTGATGCCGATAGGGGAGTTGCTTTGAGATTTTCCAATCGTGTAGGTACCGTTCCTTATCCGTTATATCAGCTGAATGTTATCAACAGTCTTATTACAGGTTATGCCGATGATCAGTTGATGGGAGATAAAGACACTACAGTCACATTTAAGTATCATTTTATAACTTGTCTTATTTGTACCCCTCGTATTGATAAAGATACTTCATTTGTGAGAACCCTATGGGAATCTCCTGACAGTACAGCTGCTCAAACAAAAAACTTTAGAAAGATTGATACAGATAAATTATATTATGACTTCCGACTTGACAGTCTCTCACGTGCAGTAGGTGGTGCCAGTACAATATATTCCTTGCCTTATGACAGACTTGGGGTACCCCGAGATGACAAACCGGATATAGGATGTTACGAATATGTTCATTAGTACTTTGCTCATATCTTTTTTCACTTTAGCAGAACTCAATTGTGAGAATCTATTTGATTGCGTTCATGATTCACTGAAGAATGATTATGAGTATCTGCCAAATTCAGAACGCAAATGGAGTGTAAATCGTTATTGGGAGAAACTTACTAATATTTCTAAAGAATTGATTGCATGCGGTGGTGCGTCGGCCTATAAAGATGTGTCATTACCGGATATATGTATTGTTTGTGAAGTTGAGAATGACAGTGTAATGACTTATCTAATACGCCGTTCACTTCTCCGTAAGGTTGGCTACGACTATATAATGACTCATTCCTTGGATAGCAGAGGCATTGATGTTGGTCTGATTTATCAGCCTTCTTCATTTAAACTAATAAATACAATGTCGTTCAGATTACCTGTGGCTAGTAGTCACAGTCCTACACGGGACATTCTTTATGCCAGTGGTGAGGTTTCAAGTGGAGATACATTACATATTTATATGGTACATCTTCCTAGTAGATTGGGTAATGCAACTATGGCTATGCAGTTCCGGATGTCTGCTGCTTCCACCCTTCGCAATGCTATCGATTCACTGTGTATGATTTCAAAGGAAGCAAAGGTCATTGTAGCAGGAGATTTTAATGACTATGAAGGTGATAGCATATTAACATATATTGAAGGAGAAGGTTTAATCAATATATCGTCATCAGCAGTTGGAACTCATGGGGCTGCCGGATCCTATAAATATAAGGGAGAGTGGAAAAGTATTGATCATATACTTATCAGCAAGTCACTTTATAACTCTTTCAGAGAAAGTTTTATAGAGGATGATGATTTTCTTTTGGAACCTGATAAGATTTATGGCGGTAAGAAGCCTAAACGAACTTATGTGGGATATAAGTATAATGGTGGTTATAGTGATCATTTGCCCATCGTTACGATGTTTGAATTCTAAAATAAGAAGGTCGTAAGTTATTAAACCTACGACCTTCTTTATTTTAAAATTTCTTTCTATTTTATTTAAAGGGAAGATACCATTTTGATTCATCCTCCAAATTTACAACGGGGTGCTTGTATGCAAGTTTTTTTGCAAGCCATATTCCACCAAAATTGCTGTTATATGTAGCTGCTGTATTCTTATGACGCGCTATACGGCATAGGTCACCGAAGCGGTTACCTTCGAAAGCGCATTCAAGCGCATACTCATCACAAATCAGATCCTCAACGGCATTAATTGTATCGGCCTTTGTGTTTTCCACAGTTGTTCCGTAAGTTGAGGAAATCTCTTTCATCTTTTTGCCAACAATGCTGTCCATCTGATATGGAGTAAATGTTCCCTCAGTGACATTGCTACCATGATGGTGAATACCATAATTATCATCAAATATAGAGGCATAAGTATGATTGAAGAAAGGTAGTGTGGTCTTCATCAGTGTCTTTGTTTCCGGTGTGATGTATGTCGTATCAGAAGCCAAATCTTCTTTCAGACCATCTTTCAATATAGCGAATGCTGCATCTGGATACCCCATACGATTAAGTGCCTCTGCAAGTTTCAAGTATACAACACTTGTTCTATAGAGTAAGATATTCGCATAAGTATATTTATCAATGAAGTTGTATGTACTGTCGTCCTGAGTCACAGATGTCGTTAAAGCATAATGACGCATATCACCGATTGTTAAGGTTCTGACTTTGCTTTCATCCGTTATAGCACCTGTGCTTTGTATGTAGTAATAATCCTGTTTGTTGCAGAGGGAATCGTAGCTACTCGACGGCTCAATTTGTCGGTTCGCTAGATATGAATCCGATGTTCCATAATAATCAGAACCAAAAATTTCAGGCAATTTCGATGTTGTACCCTTAAGCTTATTTACAGCCATAGGAATGTACGTTATCAGGTCTGTTGTGCTGTTATTGCCGAATATGCTTGACCATGATGTTCCTCTAAGTGAAATTGATAAGTCGTTAGGAAGTGCCTTACGGTCTGGATATAGGGTAGGTGAGTTGTAATAACTTAATGAAGCCAATTTGTTCTGTCTTAGATAGGTTGAATAACACTCTGCTGCTTTATCGTATTGATTCGCTTCAAGATACAGGTCACCAAGTACAACATCGACGGATAGCATACACTTGATGGACTGGACTGTTTTGGCTGATCCCCAGTTGGTACTACCACAATCTATTTGACCATAGTTAGGTAATTCCGTTCCACGAAACTCAATAAGGTCAGGAGCGAGAGCATCACAAATACCAGCAATATCTTTTTTGGGATAGTCCTTATTTACTTCAGCGATGCTTGTTATTGGAGTAGTGAAGAAAGGTACACTTCCATAGTTCTTAGCCAACTGCAGATAAGCCCAAGCTCGTATTGCCTTTGCCTCAGCGAATTCATCGATAGTGACTTTCTTACTGCCGGTCATGAGACTTGTGTCACGGTTGGCAATATAATAATTGCAGTTGTTAATAACTCTGTAGTACACGTATGCTGAATCATACTTATTGCTTGAGGTAGCTGAGAAGTTAGCAAGGTCGCGTAGTGCTGTCTCCGTGGCATCAGTGGTAGTGACAAGGTCTCCTCTCATTTCACCTGTCAGTACATATTGATCGGCAAGCATTTGCATGTTATGTAGTATGCCTACAGTGAAGAACATCGAGTCTGTTTTTTGATCGAGTGTCAGGTTGAACACCTGACGGGTAGAATCTGTTTCTAACATATCGCTACACGATGCCATTGCACCTGTAGCCATTATTGCTGCTATGATTAATTTAATCTTTTTCATTTGTCATCTGTTTTTAGAGGTTAATCTTCAGTCCTAATGTGAAACTGCGGCTTAATGCAACATTCCCAGCATCAATACCTTGATAAAGCGAACCATTAGATACAGAGAATTCTGGATCACTACCAAGGTAATGAGTAATGGTGATGAGATTATTAGCTTCTGCCCATATTGAAAGTCCTTGTAGCCAAGAAAGGTTGACTGGTACGTTATATGTCAATTTTACAGTCTTAAGGCGCAGATAACTACCGTCTTCTATCCAACGGTCGCTGAAACGACTATTTCCTAGTGGATCGCCATAAGATAGACGTGGCATGTCTGTGACCTGACCTTCATAACGCCAGCGGTTTGTCACAGCTGTCGTCTGATTATAGAAGTTGCTTTCTGACTCAAGAACACTGCGTTCATAATTGTAAACATCGTTACCCAAAGAGTAATTGAAACCAAGGTTTAGGGAAAAATTCTTATAGTGCAGAGTCGCATATATATTACCATAGATATCCGGATTAGGATTGCCAATAATAGTCTTGTCTTTTTCGTCAATCACACCGTCAGCATTGAGATCAACGAAATGAACATCACCTGCTTTATAGTATTGTTTTTCACCTGTCGAACTGATCATATACAAGTAGCCATCTTTGCCAGCAGCTTTTGCCTGAGCGTCTGTACTGAATACTCCTGCTGTCTTATATCCGTAGAATACTCCTACAGGCTGTCCAACGATTGTTGCTACATTATCAGTACCATAGATGCTTGTTGTGTACCCTTGAGCTGTTGGTGTATTCTCGCCGTTGACATAGAGTTTATCATTGTTAGGCAATGATGTAATTTCGTTATTGTAGTGCCCCATGCTGGCACCAACTTCCATCTTCCAGTTCTTTGAGTTGATTGGTTTAGCTGTAACAGAAGCCTCAAATCCACGGTTGCTTAGAGAACCACCGTTACTCCAGTAGTTGTTGATACCAGATACAGGTGTATCGAAACTCTTCAATGTTAGAAGATTATTGGTACGGTTGAAGAACACATCCAAATTGACGCCGATGATATTGTTAAAGAGGTAACTCTGCAATCCGAAATTTAGCTTGTTTGTCTGTTCCCATTGTATGTTCTCATTACCAATATTGTTTAGTTCTATACCCGTGCTTTTGTAGAGATAGGTAACAGCACTGAATGATGTACGTGCTGCATAGTTACTGATGTCGTCATTACCGCTGATATCATAACCGGCATTGATACGCAGGTAGTTAATCCCAATATTTTTGGGGAACCAATTTTCGTTTGTCATTACCCAGCCTGCCTGTGCTCCCGGGAATATTCCCCAACGGACACCTGCGAATTTGATGCCGTCGCACTCACTACCGAAACGACTACTACTTTCAGCAGAAAGTGTTGTCTGTATGAAATACTTGTTCATGAAGTTATAGTCAGCATTTCCGTACCATGTCATATTACTCCACTGATCATCGCTTCCGTAAACCTGCTTATAATCCATACTGTTTGATGGATTTGGAGTTTTATCATTACCTGCACTCTGATATTGACCTTTTATTTCACTGTCGTCAAAAGAGTAGTTCAGATAACGGAATCCACCGAAAGCACTGAGGAAGTGTTTGCCAAATTGTTTTTTAAAATCGAGTTTTGTATCACTCATTGTAGTTATCTCTTTAGAGAACATTGACATTGACATACTTTTTACAGCCCCTAAACCCTCAATCGTAAAAACAGGGACACCGTTTACCGGACGATAATAACGCTGAGAGTTTCGATTGAGTGTATAACTGAAATTCTCGCTTATAGACAGGTTTGGATTGAACTCATATTTAGGAGCAATGCGTGCATTGAATTCTGTATTTTCCGTTCTGTTTTTATTCACGCCTTCACCGTTTACAAGAATAGCAGTAGGATTGGCAAGTGACAAGTCACTGTTTATATCGCTCACGAAATCGTCCGCACCACTGAGTGTACTAGACAGCTTGCCTGTCGTTGAGTTATACGTATAGGGATTGAGAATCGGTGACTTAATAAGGGCAAGGAATGTTGGTGATGTCACTGTGCTTTCTTCGGTTGAGCTGGATGCTCCATCGTCAAATACACTACGGTTGACTTTGACATAAGACATATCAAACAAAGTTGTTAGTTTTCGTGAGATAGTAATATCTGTATTGAATCTTACATTAAGACGGTTAAACCCATTACTCTTAGCAGTACTCTGCCCATCAGTATATCCTAATGAAAGGTTGTACATTCCAATATCGTCACCGCCTTGAACGTTGATACTATAGTTCTGGGTTAATGCTTCATGATAAACTTCTTTACTCCAATCTGTATCATTATGGTACGTCTTGTAATAATAACCGTTAACGTCATCATTAAGGAAATTGAAAGTGCCGGTATAGGTGTTTATCTTAGGAACAGTACCGATCATTTCTGTAGCGTAAAGACGATACTGAGAAGCATTCATCACATCCGGAAGTTTCGGTTGAAGAGAAACACCGGTAGATATATTAGCCTCGATACGTGTGGCCATACTATGACCACGTTTGGTATTAACTAAAATAACACCGTTACCGCCACGTGCACCATAGAGGGCGGTCCCGTTTTTTAGTACAGTAATATTCTCAATGTCGTCTGGATTGATATTCTGGAAGAGGTTGTTGTACTCACCTGTATGCAGACAATAGCGACTTTCTTGCATGTCGAGTAGTACCCCATCTAGTACGATAAGCGGTTGGGTGTTTGCATTAAGGGAATTGATACCCCGAATAAACATTGCTGATCCATATCCGGGCGTGCCACTACGAGTTACTGAGCGAACATCAGCACCCAGTTTATCTTCGATATCAGCTTCTGCCGTTAATGAAGTGGATTTTATCCGAGTCATCTTACGTTGTGCAGTAATTTCGGTACCATTACTATACATGGAACCAAATTTGTCACTGAGCATCTGGATATTAATAACACCTTTTTTTTGTATTGTTACCTGCTGAGCTATATATTCCGGTGAGGAAACATACAACGATGTCGTAAATACAGGAACCTTGATCGCAAATGTTCCATCGTCTTCGGTCATTGCAGCATAACGTTCATTATTAAGAGCTTTAACCTGAACACCGGCTAGAGGTTTCTTTCCAGTAGCATCTACCACGAGTCCTTTGATTTCCATGGTAGGGTAGGAAGGCTGTTTTGGTTTTTTTGTTATCTGTTTTATAGGAGTGTTTTCGACTTCAGTATTATCTTGGGCGTTTACGGAAACGGTTCCCGATAACAACAAACAGAGGCAGATAATTGATATATTTTTCATCTTATTCATTTTTATTATTAGGAACTATTTATTAATAGTCTGAATTAAATTTATATACATAACCAGGATGAGTTTTCTTGTAATCGTTTAGTTCCTTTGGAATTAGCATGATGCAGTCAATACGCATTTCACGGCTATATGAATTAAGCTCAGAAGAAACAACATTACTCTTGATTTTTAGGAATGGATAGTAGTCACCTATGCCACTATATGCAATAGGAAATGAAATACTCCCTGCATAAATTGTGTCTACTTTCCCTATAGAGGTGATATATGTATTATCGTTATTCCAAGTCTTTGAGGCACCTGTTTCTGAGTTATATCCAATTGAAATCTTAACCTTACAAGGAAGGTTGTTTACTGCATTTTTATTCGTTATATTTGCTGGTACGAACACGCAATATACATCATAAGTAGTAGATAGAATATTAGGAAGTTTGAAGTATATCTCAGGATTGGATGACGATTTAGACTGAACAACATCTGTATAATAGCTGTTTGATACTCTTCCTGATACATCCGGATTCTGAGCTAATGAAGTGGCGCTCTCTGCATTAGAGGTTCCAAAAAGTGTAGTGATAAGATAAGAGTTATATTCTGCTTCAATCTTTATAGGTTGGCACCATGAGTTCCAAGGCTTTACACGCATTGTATCGGTAATCCAGCCAAATCCGTTGCTCATAGTTACCTTTTCTGCTCCTTGGAATAAGTCATTAGCATCTTCTTTATACATTTTATCGTATGTCGTTGTCACGAGAGAATCGGCGGTTAGAGTTGAAGTTGAAGTTTTGTTTATCAGAGCCTTATTTGAATAGAAGTTATTATTGAAAATAAGGTCGCCTACCAAATTGTAATGTATCAAAGAGTCTTTCAAATAATCACTTGCCACTTTGACAGATACAGTTGATAATGTGCCAGATGAATAATCAGAAAATTTGAAGCTTGGAATGTAATTGAAGTACGATGATAGTTTTGCGTATGCTTTATTCCATGCAGTATTTGTGGGAATGATCATGGTGTAGTTACTATCTTCGCGGTTGATGTATGCACGTCCCAATCTATTATATAGTGCATTACTCTCAATGAATACAGAATCGAGATATGTGATTTCTCCATTCACCGTTGGTCCCACTACACTGTTATATGTGTCAAGTGTTTTAACATCAAACTTATGAACATAGTTACTGATTGAATCTATGGCATATTTTCTCTTATTAAGGTATTCATAAATATTGCTGAAAAAAGTTACTTTCCCGTCAAGAGTGTGGATGACGCCATTTGATGATGCCATATTTGCCGTTTTTACGTTAACACCTCCAAATGTGTACGTATTATCACCAGCAAAAATCTGTACCTTATTATTTAACAAATAGATGTTTTCCTTTATTAATCCGCTAGCGGGATAGTTGTAGCGAGTAACATGGTTCTTCACAAATTCACGAAGTAATGTCGCACTGTCTGTGGCGGCAAGTGTGGCATAATCGTACGTGTCGTTAAGTGGTGCCCATACTGTATAAACTTGTGTGTTATTAAGCACTTTATTATAACCGGCACGTTTCAGCAGGTCAGCAAACTGTGACAGATTCGTGCTGGAATTAATATTTTCCCATATCGTTGCAGTTGATGTTGCTGTTTCGGCCGTATTTGCATCATAATGGTCGTCCCAGTCACTGCAACTTGATACTGAACCGGTAATCAGCATGGCTGCAGAGAGTATCAACATACTGCTGTATCTTTTGGTCTTTTTCATTGTTATATTATTTTTTTTGTTATTTGGGGGCAGGATTAAAAATCCTGCCTCCGAATGTTTAAAACATATCCTCTACGTAAGTCGCATTATTGTAGACATTTGCAGGGCAGAATTCGATATAGTCCAAATGGAACTGTGTCGAAGAATTGTCTGGGAGAACTGTCTTGAAGCGTAACCAGTATTCACCCTGTTTAAACTGTTGCTTGACGATGATACGACGAAGGTTCTCTGTATTAGAACGACCTGTGGTACTACCACCCACTCCTAATGTAAAACATAGAGGACCGCGCATATATCCACGGTTATGCATTTCCTTATCTGTAGAAATGCCGTTATCTTGTTCAGACGTGTAAAGTGTCCATCCGACATTGACGTCAGAGCCAGTTCTTCGCATGTCAAGAGGGATATCCAGTGCTTTCATGCTAGCCTGCTTGCTGCTGCTGCCCAAATAGAATTGTACCATGCCACGATTACCGTTGGCTGTATATCCCATTCGTAGTTCGTAGGTTCCATCAGGAATAGGAGGTAAACGGAATGAAAAGTCGTATGCACCAATACATAGTATCTCATCTTCCTGATAATTGGACCAGGAGTTGCTTCGCCCAGGCAGATAACGTACTTGAGTATTGTCTCCGTTGTAAACTTTAAGGTTGTTGAAATAGTTGCTCGGTAATCTTATCCAGTTACCCTCTCTGCCTTGCACTCCACTATTGAGGGCCTTGACTGAGGCATCCGCGATGCCTCTCAAACTATTTGTCATAAGCTCAGGTTGGAATGACGTATCATCGAAACGTAAACGTTCGTTCAGTACTCCTTTTGGTACTATATCATTATAAACAAGCATGTCGTTAATCGGATGAATATAACCATTGATAGCACTGACATCCTGTTTTGTTATGAGAATACCAGCTTGCATGAGCGTATGATTATTTCCTTGTCTTGCCACTTGATTTGTAAGTGTAGAGTTTGTCATGTAGCGATTGATATATAAATTACCGGCTGCACGCGTCACCTTAAATAGAGTGTAAGGCAACATGGTCTCATAATACTCAAATAAAGAAAAAGAACTAACCTGATTGCGGTCATACACAAGGTTGCTTATTGGAACTGCATATTTTAGTATGTGGTAAGCAATAAACATGTTTAGAGCATTGTAACGAGATGTGTAATCGTTTCCTGAGCTTACTTTTATTCCATTGTCTCTGAAATAGTCATACCATCCATTACTTGCATCTGCGCAATTTCCATAAATTTTGTTTGCGTAGTTCACCAGATCGTTAAAGTTGTTGATACCATTTAAATTTAGTACATCATTTGTTTCAGCAAGTATCGTATAGCCTATCTTACATTCATCTGGTATATAATAATTGTCCGTATTGTTTGTGACAGCGTTCAGACTTGCCTTTTTTGTCTTTGATAGGGAGTCGGCCAGTCCTGTTCTTTCAAGAGCTTCATAAAAAAGACTATATTCGGAATGCTTAGCCATCTCACCAGCCATTTGTCGGTTACTACGGCGAATAACATTATCGATAACATGTACGACACCGTTCTCCACTTCGTTATCAACACTTGTGATAATAGAGTAGGTGTTTACACAGGTTCTACCGGCAGAATCGACGCTTGTTGTAATGTCACGGCCTAGAAATGTGGAAATCGTTGTCCCTGAACTCATATCCGTTGTTAGGTATTTTGAGTTGGAAATATGATATTTTGCAATATCAAGGCAAAGACTGTCAGATAGTCCTTCAAGACTGCGTGATGCCATTCCGTTATGGGCGAATTCTTTATTTTCAGTGTCGTCATACAAGCTGTCTATATATTGCTCCACCGCTACGTTTGTAGGTGCAAAACAAGTATAAGTACCATACGCAGATAAATTATAATTTAATCCTGCACGTTTAATAATATAATTGAAGTCACTGAATGTCTCACTACGATTGGTGAGAAAGTCTTCAATCGTCTCACCAGTAAAAGTGTAGAGATTCGAATCATCTATCTTTTCTGAGCAGCTTGCCAAAGCCATGCATAAAGGTAGAAATGCCACCCATACACATTTACTTATTGTTTTCATTTTATTCATTAGTGTCATAGCTGTCTTTAGTTTTTCGTTGTTGATTTATCTTCAATATAAACAGGATTCTGCTTCAGATAAGGATTTACCTTCAGTTCACTCGTAGCTATAGGGAAGTACAGATATGCTTCGTTTTTCAATTTGAAGGAAATAGCATCCGCTCCAGTAATGTATTTACGGATTACCTTAGAGAGCATTTTATTATAGTTGGTTACAAACGGGCTACCTGATTCATTAATTTGAGCCAGAGTCTTGTTGTAGTCTATACCTTCAACATGACGGTAGTTGTATCTCATTAGGTCGAACCAACGTTTTCCTTCAAAACAGAGTTCGCGTTGGCGTTCTGCAAGAACCAGTTGTTCCATGGCGTCCTTTGTCCCGAAATTCGTGAAAGCAAGAGAATCTTTTGTACCTGTAAGTAGAGAACGGTCGTTAACGGCTTTAACCAAATCGAAAGCAGAACGAAGAGTATTCACATCATTGTCATCGGCAGCGAGCTGAGTCTTTGCTTCTGCTTCCATCAGCATAATGTCAGTCAAACGGTAAATTACCCAGTTCTGTTTATAACTTGTATAAGCTCTTGTTGTAGATTTTGTATCACCTGTTGTAGATGTTGTCAGTATAATAGTACTTTGATTTTCTATCATTTTTCTTATCTCAAGCTCAGTCTCCTCCGCGTCATTCACCGCATAACAGTTGTTCCAAAAACGATAGTCATTCTTTGTAGAGTACACTTTTGCACCCTGTTCTGTACTGGCATTAATATCAACAGTATTGAATATTTGTGAAGCTACTGTATAACCATGTGAGGCTGAATTCATATATTCATAATACATCTGTACTAAGCCCTCATTGCTGTTATTAGTTCCGTCATATTGCAATTCAAAGATACTTTCTTCAGAGTTTCCTACTCCAAAGATAGAATACATTGCCGTTTGTGCATCCTCGAGAGGATAGGTGATCTTTGTTCCATCATCGGATATATCTTGGTCCTGATTTGCTTTGTAATAAGCAATCTTTGACTGAATGACTTTTTCGCAGTATGCCACACTCTTATCATAATCACTCTGGTTATGATTAACAGAACCACGCCAAAGATAAATATCAGCAAGAATGGCATCTACGGCATCTCTTGTGATGTATCCTTTATTCTTCCAACTATTTTCACCGTAAGCCCCTGACTTGATACAATTCTGCTCAGCTATTTCAAGATCAGTGATACACTTAGCAAGTACTGAGTCGGGTGATAATTGTGGAATAGTCATATATTGGTTGTCTGACTCGAATGATTCTGTGCTATAAGGAACATCTCTGAAAGCACGTACCAAATAGAAATAACATAAAGAACGTAACGCCAGCATCTGCGCTCTGTCTGCCTGATAATCTCCTTCAGTGTATTCTGGATCAAGGCTAACGACTGCAGGTGCGTGTTTCAATACTATATTACAATCATTAATAACTGTATAGAATGCACCCCAAGAACAAAAACTGTTGGCTGGAAGTATATTTACAGTATTGATGTATTTTAAATCGGTTGTTAATGTACCGTTAACACCTGTTGGCAAAGTGAGTTCATCTGAACGGAACTCTCCCCATACGATAGCACTCTGCTGAATAGAATTGTTTAACATTGCTTTATAAGCACCTGTCACCATCTCACTTACATCATCTTTTGTTTTCCAATAATCCTCTAACACGGTTTTATCGGTAGGAGTGATGGTAAGAAAATCCTCACAGGAACACAAGGTAAGCACTGCTATTCCCATAACAACTGTCTTTCTGAATATATTATTAATTTTCATTGTCGTTAATTTTTAGAATTCTACATTTATACCGACTGTGAATGACTTAGAGCGTGGTGTCTGAGAATTGTCGTAAGAGATACCCCATGAACCAGGTGAATGTTCTGGATCTGTTCCGCTATAGTGGCTCCAGCAGTATAAGTTATTTGCAGATGCAGAGAACGTAAGATTGTTGAGACCGATTGTTTTCAAGAACTTAGAGTCAAACCTATACAGAAGTTGCAGGTATTGGAAACGTACGAATGAACCATCCTCCACATAACGGTCACTACCCAGATAGTTGTAGCCGCTATTGTACATTGCACGCGGGATCTCCGTTATATCACCGTTTTTGCGCCAGCGCCAGTTAACAGCAGTACTTTGGTTGTAAGCGTCGAACATCTTTTCAAGATTCATTCTTGCTGTATTCACAACTTTATTTCCGAAACGGAAGTTGAAACTTGTCTTCAGAGACCAATTTCCATAGAAGAAATTGAAGCCAAAACCACCATTAACCTTCGGGTTCGAATTGCCTAAATATACGACATCCAGTGAGTTGATCTGACCATCATGATTTACATCTTCATAGATCGCGTCACCACCCTGGAATGTATATGTTTGCGTACCGTCGGTGTAATTATAGACAAGATGCACTGGTGTACCATTGCTATTCATTAACACCTGACCATTAGAATTCAACGCTATAGGGGCAGTCTTGCCATTCTTCAAAAATGTGTTATTTATATAGTCCTGAAATTCAGTTGCTGTCAGGTTGTTGTTCTTTTGGTAATTTATAAGCCAGTCATACGTGTATTGGTATACACCTTTATAACGTAGGCCATAGATAGACCCTAACGGATTTCCAACCTGTATTCTGTTAAGATAAGTTCCTCTACTTCCTGCACTCCATTCTGTGTTGATACTTTGAAGCACACTTTCATCCATTGCTAGAATCTGATTGAAGTTCTGTGCTACATTAGCATTTACGCTCATAGAAAATTTACCAATCTTGATAAATTTGTTTGCATCGATATTAAACTCCCATCCTTTATTTTCCATGCTTCCCGCATTTTTATAAGCAAGTGAAGAAAAACCTGAAGAAGACGGAATAGATACAGTTTGCATAAGCAGGTCGGTGGTCTTCTTATAGTAGTAGTTAAAATCACCTGTGATGAGGTCGTTAAAGAAGCCGAAGTCGCCACCAATATTATATGAAGATGTCTTTTCCCATTTTAGGTTTGACAACTGCATTCCGTCAACAGAAGTAGCAGATTGGTTGCCTGTACCACTACCGTAAACGCCAGAAGAGGCATACTTAGAATACTGGAGATATTCTGAATTAGGTTGAGCTCCTACTATGCCCCAACTAGGACGGAATGAGAGCATTGACAGCCACTTGTTAGTTGGTTTCATGAATTTTTCATCACAGATGTTCCAACGCGCAGATACACCAGGGAAGAACCCCCACTTGTTTGATTTTCCAAACTTAGTGCTACCGTCACCACGTGCCGAGAATGTTAAAGAGTATTTAGATTTGTATGAGGCATGTCCGCTATAGTATACACTCATTGATCGCCATTGACCGTTACTACCACTCATATCATCCAAACTGGCAGACACAGTTGGATCAGTAATTCCGGAAGGAAGTACTGATTCCGTCACAGATTGACTGTTACTGTTACCGGTTATCATTTCCCAATATCCGAGCATTGTCATTGCCCAGTCTTCATTATTGAAGTGAGGAGTGAATGTCAATGTATGGCGTGTTGTTAGCGCAAGTGAGTTATAATCATCTTTTGAACTTTTGTTGTAAGTTGTGGAAGTCCATGTATCCGTACTTAGAGAACCCGGCCAAAACTTAGGCTCGCTTTTGGCGAAAACGTCCATGTAAACCATACCAGTATATTTCAGCCTCGTATGGGCATCCTCGGTAGAGAGCAAGTCGTAATTAAGTTCGAATTGGGGAGTTATACGATATGTCTTTTCGTCTCTCCAAGATGAATTTGCTATTGCTACAGGGTTTCCGAGATCACGGATTGACTTTAGGGAAGAAGAAGACTGACCACTGACAGTAGAGTTTCCTGAAGGGGACATGATATAATATTCGTCACTATTGTTTCCATTGGCATCTTGACGGTAGATACTCATGTTAGGAGCAATCTGTTGAGCACGCCCTAAGATGTTATCATCATAGTTTCTCATGTTGTCAGTGTAAGTTAACGCAAAATTCGTCGAGAATTTAATGCGGTCACTTACAAAATAGTCAAGTACGAGTCGGGTTGAGAAACGATCCAATGATTGTTTTATAATTGTACCTGTCTCGTGGTCATAACCCGCAGACATACGGAAGTTCGCCTTTTCACCACCACCTGAGATTGTGAGATAATGATTGTGTGCTTGACCGAACTGTGTTACGGCTTTCACCCAATCGGTATTATTATTCCAATTTTCATACTCACTCCATGACTTATTATAGTTGAGCTCGTTGATATTTGTAGTTGCCGTAGAACTCTGTGCCGGATTGTAGAATTCCTCTTTCATCAGCATCGTATAATCGTCACCACTCAATAAATTGTAACCCTTCGGTTGCCATGAACCTGTGAAACGATAAGAATAGGATATTCTGGTTTTGCCTCTTGCACCACGTTTCAGTTTAATAGTGATAACACCATTTGCACCTTTCGAACCCCACCTTGAGGTTGATCCTGCATCCTTCAATACAGTAATACTTTCAATATCATCAGGGTTGACACTGAGCAGTGATGCATAAGTTTCCTCATTAGCATTGGTGAAGTCGAAGTTAGCGTCTGGGTTTTCCATGATATTGTCATCGACTACTATAAGTGGTTCTGCGCTACCATTGATAGTTGTTACACCGCGCAGACGCATTGAAGTTCCGGAACCAAGGTTACCAGAGTTTGCCACAATGTCGAGACCCGCAATCTTACCCTGCAGAGCCTCATCAGCTGTGGTAAACGAAAGACCTTCCATTTCACTCATATTCAGAGTCTGCTGGGCTACAGATATTTCTCGTTTAGGAATCGCTAGTCCGTTTGAATTAACTTTCTGCTTACCTTTAACGACAATCTCACGTATAGACGTTGCATCAACAAGTACTACTTTAAAAGAGGTTCGCGCACCAATAGGTAAAACCTGAGTTTTACAACCAATATACGAGAATGTTAGGTTGTCTTTAGCATTTTTTATCATCATCGAGAAGTTACCATTGATATCGGTAACACAAGCTTCAACGATACGATTGTTTGCATCCTTCTCAACAACATTGGCCATCATTAGAGGTCCGTCAACACTGCTTGATACGGTACCCGTTATTCTATGCCCTTGAGCCATCGCGGTTTGCGTCAGAAGACACAACGCGAAAAGGAATAAATATTTATATTTTGTCATTGTATTCAAGTTTATCTATTCAACTTTAATCTTTGAGCGTTAAGGAACTTCCGGTACCTGTACAAACTGCTCTTCATTGCTTTTGCCGATGACCATGCCGCATCGAAACGGTTAGTGTCAGTATGATAATTGAGAGGTGTGTTTAATTCATGTATGACAGCAAATGAGGAGGAGTTGATACTTGAAGCATTAGCTTTCGTTGCATTAAACACATAGTCACGTGCCATTTTGTTACACAAAAGACCAGATGATACGGATATCGTATGGGATGTTCCATGTCCTGTGTCATAATTGTCAACCACATTTAATACATTATTTCCTCCTTTTACAATCAATTTCTGATATATACCGAGAGTATCCACACATGATGTTTGGAACGATCCCCCGTCTACTGTTTTGTCGGCGTAGACTGAGTTATCCTGAAAATGATAACGTGTGAACTTATTGATTTCTGTTATCATTGCGAACGCTTTAGCCTTGGCAGCTGTAAGGGCATCATCTGATACACTGCTAGCTGGATCTTCCATGATTGCCTTTATATCATTCCATGTGGGAAGACCCACCTCATAAGCTTTCTGCATCGCATCATTGTCTGGTGCATAAACAGTATAATTATATGTGTTGAAGAATTTTACATCGAAGTCAAGGCCATGGTGGTCTGCATCGTTGACAAAGACTTCATACTTGTCCTGTTCAGAAGTGCCGAAAGTGGGGTTAACCACACCAGATATTCCAGCCCAAGTCATAACGTCAGCATCCGGTTGGCAGAGTGCCATAAACTCAGAGAATTGAGCATTATTATTCAGAGTTTTATACACTGAATTCGTAGGCGGTTGAATGACATGACTAATACGATATGTATGTCCGTTTTTTTGGTTATAAACTTTCTTTATGGTTGCGCTGGCAATATTTTCGTTGTCAATCTGACCACCGCTGGCTACCGTTGCACCTTCGCTATTGCCTGTAACCATAATCTCACCACCATGTTTGGTCTTATAGTATTTGTTATTTCCAATTGTTTCACCACTTCCTAATACAACAGTATGATAATTGAGAATATCTGTCATCTGTGACGATACATTGGATATTGAAGTAACATTGATTGAATCGCCCACTATTCCTGTAGTCGGATCATATTTCCATGTAGAACAAAAGATATACGGGCTCTTGTTTGTGTTGTAATAGAATTTTAGAGCTCTAGGTTGGTCGTGTCCCAAATATGTAGGGTCTACATAATAGCTAGAGAAAGCTCCATCATCAGGAATAAACAATGCATAGTTTGCGCTCATAGCCAAAAGATATGCATAAAAGTTAAGACCTAATGTGCTCTTGTCCTGAATAGCCCAGTTCATTATTCTCATTTCATTGCTGAAGAGTGCAGGTGCTGATACCGCAACATATTTAGTAGGAGCAAAAACATTCTTCAATACATACATGACACCATTATTTGCAATTTTTACATCGTAAGTGCTGTCTGTCATATTGATATCATTTAATGTTAGCCCCATTGGATCGGAAGCGTCATCCATAACATCATCGAATTTGCTTGGCACACTTCCAATGAACGAACTTTTCATCAGGTTCGAAATAAATGCCTGAACAATATTCAGAGGAATAGAGTCAATATTCTGACTTAGGTTCTCTACGGTGTTTGGCATTTTTCCGTATTGTTCAATAAGGAATGCACCACTACCGTCAGGAAGCAGATATTTCTTCATTGCGTCATCGTTAGGAACAAACATTGCAGCAACGTCTGCTAAAGCATTTGAAAGAGAAGAACCGTTTGTATATGTATTCCATCCTGGATCATAAGGCAACAATTTATCTGTACTGACGGTATTCCCGTTAGGGTCTCTGCTTAATTCAGAGCCTTGTGAGCGTTCACTCAAATAACGTTTCTGAAAAATAGAGTCGATCATAGTGCCACCGTTTGCCTGTGCATAATCATTGTAGTTGTTTGTTGTAGTAGCATCATAATATGGAGCACTGAAGCGGTCTAACATGCGGCTGAAATAATTTGTTTCACCATTCGTTCGAATTAACTCAGCAATGTTTCCTGGAGGAACAATAAGATCCTGCATCTGCTGAATATAACCATTCTTACAAGTAATATCGGACTTAATGACTTTATCACGGAAGATGTAAGCCATACCATCGCTGTATTGAGAACCTGTAACTACAGCAAAGTCGCTAGTCGCTCCCTTTGTAGTGATATTGTTTGCAGCCATCTGTTCGTTAGTGAAATGTACCATCATAGGCTTTGTAGCATCCATCACCATATCGATACCGTCTCTTTTGTATTTATCCCAATATGAATTATTTTCGGGCAGTCCTGACGGCCCGTAAATATGTGTTATGGTGTCAATGACATTAACACCTGTTGTGTGCTTCATTGCGATACCTTTGGTGACGCTTGTCTCATCGTTCTGTACGTTGGAAAGCATTTCAAGTAAGAGTGCATTATCAAGCATGGATGTATAAAGCAATTGTTTTTTCATTGCTGTAGTCAGTCCTGCATAATTTTTCACTCCCCATGCATTGCTTTTAAAGAAACGTTCGAATGCTTCATCATTAGCAGGGAACACTGTTTTACTACCAGTTTTCTGTAACGTTTCCGTATAACCCAAATCATCAATCAGCTTCAGGTAATTGGAAAACGTACCGGTTAGTACTTCTTGGTTTGGATTTTTCAGTTCGTCATAAATACTATTGCCCAACCATGAAGGATAGTTTCCCGCATCGTCGAGTGTGTAATTATCAGAACATGAATAAAATCCTGCGCAAGTAACTGCGAAGCAAAATGCCGAAAAGGCAGGCTTCAACAGTTTACAAAAACGGTCTTTCATACACATTGTGTTTTTATTTATTAATAGTTTATTTAGTTGTTCGTGTGATTAATAGTATTTGCTTAATTTATTAATAAAATTAATAAAAATAAGTTTCCATGTTGTGTAATTTGTCTCGAAATGGTCTTCTGACAATACACAGTTAGTTCTTAAAATATTAGACATTGTAGAAAAGTAGTAATTATTATTAGTGGTGAATTGTTATTTATGGTGCAAAAATACAAAAAAAAGAGCATTCATAATAATTTGAATGCTCTTTTTTATCAATAACAATAGTTAAATTATTTATTTAACTAAAATTTTCTTAGTTTTATTTCCTTCTTTGACAATATATATACCTTTTGGCAAGTTTAAATTGCTGTTCATTTTTACACCTCCAAGGTTATAAACACCGTCAATGGTATTCTTTTCTGTCGTTGTGATATTACTAACTCCTGTGATAGGACCGTTCCAATCTGTGTTATCACCGTTTGCTGTTTTTGTCAGAGTGAAATCGACAACAGAGAACCATTGACCAGTGAAAGGTTTTCCTGTGCGCAGAGAATCGGTACACATACCGATGACAATCTTATGGTTTGTAACTTCATAGCTGATGCTATACCAGTTCCATCCTCGGCCAATACCATTATTCGCTGCTGATTCTGCACTTTCCAATGCGGTAGCAGTGCCTGCTTGGCTGGCAACTGTTGCAACTTCCCATATCTTTCCGTAAACATCACCTTGACAAACTGTTGTGTCTTTTCCTGTAGCGTCGTTTATAAAAGTATAAGATGCTGATTTAATCTCCTGCCATACAGTATCACTCTTTAACGAGCTACCGTTACTAGCGAAGATGAATGCTCCATCTGTTACAACAGTTGACATGTCTTTTCCATTACGTCCTGCAACTTTCACTATATATGTACCATTAGGTATACCTGTTATCTCCTGATATCCATAGTAGTTAAGAACGCCAGTAGTTGCATTCCACGAGTCAAAATAACGTAGAGAGGTGTTTCCACTGTAATGTTGTCCTGCAGCAGTGTCAGTATTGCCTTTTCCGCGATTAATCACCCATCCTGTCGTTGTGTTGACTGTACCTCCTGCATGAGGATTCTGAATCATAAACGTGTAATCTGTAGCATTCTTGTCTTTTTCATATATATTCTGAGCAGCACAAGTGCGCATTGTCTTGTTGATCTTTGCTATGCAAGTGTCAATGAGGGCTGTTGCATAAAGTGTATCAGATGATACAAGGTATGTCTTCTGGGTTGCCATCAGGTTGACAAGAACTTCTTTGGCTGATGCTGAAATAAACTTGTTAACGGAATCGTTAACAGCGTTATATGCCGTAGTATAATCACTTGTATATTTCTTCATTTTTGTGATCATGTTGTCAACTAAAGTATAAGTTGTGGTTTCAGCATTGATGAAGTCTGTCATTTTACCGAGTGCATATTTCACTATAGAATTGGCAGCTCCATAGGCTGTTCCTGATTTTGCAAGCGAATCTGTAACAGTAGGAATCGTCTTACCTTTAGTGAAAATCTCCGTATATTTACTTTCAGACTTAGTTGCGGTTGTCATTGCATTGGCGATGTTTGTCATAGCTGTAGCAATAGCGTCTTTGTCTGTTGCACCTGTATTGGCAGCTATAATATCAGCGAATGCTTTTTTGTCAGATGCAAAGTGCATCGTGTCTGCAAACGCGTTTGCAGCTGTAATCTTTGCATTATATGCTACCGTCAGTTCATCATCGTCAGCTGCACCATAATAGAACAATTGAAAATCAGTTGCACACCACCAACCTTCACGGTTGTCACCTGTACCTGATGCACCGTCTACTGCATTTGTCTTGTCAGATGTGAATCCGATCGTGAGATTTCCGTCGCTGACAATAATTTTTGCTGTGGTAAGAGTATCCCATTTCCCTGTACCTGTCGCGTCGTCTCCATTCCAGTTTGTCTCAGATAGTATTGGAGAGACAGTTGTTCCTGCCGTAGATGAAACATAAGCGTGCTGGTTTGTCAGACATCCACTTTGAGTAATTGCAGCACAAGAAATAGCATAGTATCCGTTAGGAAGTTTCGAAAGGTTCTGATGTACATCCATATTGCCTGTACCCGCTGTTGCGATGTTTACACTCCACCATGCATTCCAGCAGTCACGTCCTTGACGGTAAGAGGCTTTCTGGTCATTTCCTGTGTATGTACTTCCCTTTATCCATCCTGTACTTATTGCAGTGGTGCCTTTTGCGTCTTGTCCGGCGACAGAAGCAGCAGTGGAAAAATTAGGATATGATATCATGAAGGTATAGTTGGCTGGACTATCTTTTGTCGCAACCTGACTCAAGCGGTACTTGTTTAGAGCAGCCTTTAGATCAGTTATTGCTTTTGCATAATCATCAGCAGTACTCTCCGCATCATTATCATATACAGCTTTTATAGCCTCTAATGCAGATCCGTATGTGTCGTAGCCAGCATAGAACGTCGTTTCATATATCGTCTGACAAGATGCTATAAGTGATTTTAATGTTGCAATGTCTGTATTTGCTTGATTAGTTACAGCGATAACGCTGTCCATCTTAGTTATGCCTGCAGCCATTGCATCTGCATTATCTCTATCAATATCATACATTTCACTGGCTGTCTCATCACATAGAATGCAAAGACCAGAACGGTCTACGAGGCTTCCAGACAGCTTCTGTAACTCATTTATCTTAGCTAGAAATCGTATTTGGACTAACTCAGCTTGTGTGATTTTAGATGCGTCGAGTAATGGAGCAAGATAGAAATTGTCAAATCCAAACCCTTTATTTTCCCAACGGAAGCAGACCTGCATATACTGATATTGTCTGTCAGACAATGTGTTGTCAAATGTAAATGCATTTTGAACCCATGTCGTGTCTCCTGAGGCAACTTTCGTTTGTCCGAATATTGCTTTGTTACTATTGTTATTACCTAGACCCAATAACGGAAGAGTCTCTGTAGCAATGGTATTTGTCGCAGATACTACTTGGAAAGAACCTACATTAGCGTCAGTGGATTTACCCCTGTTGCTGATGTAATAACTGAAATAGTAAATGGTATCCTTACTAATAGGCCATGCAGTGCAAAGAGAACCTACACCGGTTTTACCTGTATTTGCGTTGCTAATAAGCCAGTTTCCGTCGACCCCACCATTTTTGTTAACAGACCAGTTCGCTTCAGTGATAGAGGTTCCTGGAATAGTTGTAGACGTTCCGTCATACCATCCTGTAAATCCTTTATCGAAGGATCCATTTGCAATTTTGTTTTGGCCCACATAGTACAATTTTCCATTGTACATAATTGTGTCGCCAACAACCTTAGCGTGCATACTTCCAATTGAAAGTATGGCTAAACTCAATAAGTATAATTTCTTCATTAATATATAAAATTGGTTAGTAATAAAATGTTTATAAACATTTACTTGAATTCTCTATTTTACGTTGCAAATATAAACCTTATAAATTCCGGTTCCAAATCTTTTAAAAATAAAAAGGTCGAAATAATAATATTTCGACCACTATTAAGAATAAATCAACTCACGGCTATTCTTATATCATCTTTTTAATTTCGCAAAACATACCCTTGAATTTTTCTTTCATAAACTCATCATATTTTCGGAATAGTCCAAATACCGAACTTCCGCTTCCCGACATTGCTGCATATAAAGCTCCCATGTCGTATAGTTTTTCTTTTATTTCTTTTATTTCAGGATGATTGATAAATATCGAATCCTCAAAATCATTATTCAGTTCATTACGCCATGTTTCTATCGGTTGCATTACGATATCCTTTGCTGATCTTTCAGGAATACGAGGTTTGATGTTTGCAAACGCTTCTGCTGTGCTTACGTGAATGTTTGGTTTGATAATTACGATATAAAACTCTTTCAGACTGAGGTCCATCGGCTGCATGATGTCACCAATGCCTGTTGCAAAAGCAGGTTCGGAATTTATGAAGAAAGCGCAGTCTGCTCCCAGTTGTGCAGCAATTCTCTCCATCTCCTGTCTGGAAAGGTTGAGCTTAAACTCTTGGTTTAGTGCACTTATCATAGAGGCACAGTCGCTAGAACCACCTCCCATGCCAGCACCTGTAGGTATATTCTTATATAATAAAATATGTACGCGAGGAAGGTTGAATTTTTCACGTAGTGTCATATATGCCTTTACAACTAGATTTTTATCATCCTCACCATCCACGCAGATGCCACCCATTTCGAGTTTGTAAGGTTTTCCATTAAGAAACGTTTTGTCGGTAACATTCACTTCCAGTTTGTCATAAAGAGGGATAGGGTAGAAAATCGTTTCTAGATTGTGATAGCCGTCAGCTCTCTTAGAAACAATATTCAGTCCCAAGTTAATCTTTGCACATGGATGTTTAATCCTCATCTATTTATTTTTTATTGCAAAAGTAGTAATTTTGATTGAAGAACAATATATTTTTTGTACTTTTGTAGTCCGTTACTAAAAAATAAGAGTTTTATGCCTGAAACATCACCTAAGAATTCGCGTAAACCCCGGACTACAGTCCCCATAAATGATGCCTATGGCCATTTACAGCCGCAAGCTCCTGATGTGGAAAGAGCAGTGCTTGGTGCACTGATGGTAGATAAGGATGCTTATGCAATGATCTGCGAAATCCTTAATCCAGAAACTTTCTATGAACAACGTAATCAGTTGATATATACTGCAATACGTAATCTAAGCATAGAAGAGAAGCCTGTTGATATGCTTACTGTCACCGAGCAACTCAGTCGGGAGGGAACACTCGAGGAAGTAGGTGGCCCGATGTATATCACTGATCTTTGTGCTCATGTAGCCTCTTCGGCACATATCGAGTATCATGCCCATATTATTGCTCAGAAGTATATGGCTCGCCAGCTTATTTCGTTTTCAAGTGTTATTGAGACAAAAGCCTTTGACGAGACTGTTGATGTAGACGATTTGATGCAAGAGGCTGAGGGGTCACTTTTTGAATTGACTCAGAAAAATCTCAAGAAGGACTACACTGCCATTGGGCCTGTGGTTAGTGAAGCCATGGATATGCTTAAAAAGGCGGCAGCCCAAAAAGATGGTCTTAGTGGTCTGGCCAGTGGATTCTATAAATTGGATGGTATGACCTCAGGATGGCAAAACAGCGACTTGGTTATTATTGCTGCTCGTCCTGCAATGGGAAAAACCGCGTTTGCTCTCTCTATGGCAAAGAACATAGCTATCGATATGAATAATCCTGTGGCTTTCTTTTCGCTTGAAATGAGCAATGTGCAGCTAGTAAATCGTCTGATTGTCAACACATGCGAAATACCCGGTTCCAAGATAAAGAGCGGACAGTTGGATAAGGAGGATTGGGATCGATTGGATAAACGTATCAGTAAGCTTACTTCTGCTCCTCTTTTTGTGGATGATACCCCTTCTCTTTCCATTTTCGAACTTCGCACAAAAGCTCGCCGTTTGGTGAGAGAACATCATGTGAAAATGATCATGATTGACTACCTTCAGCTTATGAATGCATCTGGAATGCGTTTTGGGAGTCGTCAAGAAGAAGTCTCAGCCATCAGTCGCTCTCTGAAAGGTTTGGCGAAAGAGTTGAATATACCAATCATAGCTCTCTCACAGCTCAACCGTGGTGTGGAAAACCGAGAGGGTAATGAAGGTAAACGACCTCAATTGAGTGACTTGCGTGAATCAGGAGCGATTGAACAAGATGCCGATATGGTATTATTCATCCATCGTCCCGAGTATTACCATATTTATGATGACGGAAAAGGTCATGACCTTCACGGAATGGCCGAGATTATCATTGCCAAACACCGTAACGGTGCTACAGGTGATGTGCTACTCAACTTTCGTGGTGAGATGGCCAGATTTCAGAATCCTGAGGATAATATGATACCTACGCCTCTTCCTCCTGGTGGCGAAATAATGGGCTCAAAGGTTAATGGAGGTAGTGGTAGTATGCCTCCTCCTCCAACTGACCCTTTTGGGGGCATTCCTATGCCCGATACGACAGTACCATTTTAATGCAATATAAACAAATTAGGGCGGGTTGATACCCGCCCTAATTTGTATATTATAAAAACCGATTTATTTTTTCGGGATATTTTTGAGAATTTCCAGCAGATGATCCCATACCATCTGTACTGTTGGTATCAGTAGACGTTCGTCTGGAGAATGAACACCACGTAGGGTAGGACCAAAGCTGACCATGTCAATATTAGGATATTTCTCAGAGAATAATCCGCATTCCAAACCTGCGTGTATACCTAATACTTTAGGTTCTTTATTAAATAACTTTTTATAGGCATCCACAGCAATCTGTTGCAGTTTACTGTTACTGTTCATCTTCCAAGCAGGGTAGGAGTCTCCTTGACTTACTTCAGCACCTGCGAGTTCGAACACACACTTAACTGTATTGGCGATATTCTCAAGATTACTCATTACATTGCTTCTTTGACTTGCTACAACATTCATCTTGTCGTTCGAAGTGGTTACGCTTGCCACATTGCTGGATGTCTCTACCATCCATTCAATTTCCTTATCCTGACACATTGCAAACACGCCGTTATGTATTCCCTGTAATGCATTGATAATATGATGAGCTGCATTCTGTTCGATCACCTTTTCTTCGATTGTGCTTTCGAGTTTGAATACCATCTCTTTTTCCGTTACGCGGAATTCATCTTCTACCTCTGCAGTAAATACATTCCAGTCTACTCTGATATCTTCTTTCTTATTTTCAGGAATAGCGAATATCACTGCACCGTCACGTGGGATGGCGTTGTGCATTCTACCGGAATTAAAGCTACTCAGAAGCAGTTCATATCTTTTACTGCTTTTATAAAGGAATCTTGCTAGTATCTTTATAGCATTAGCACGTTTCTTGTTAATATCATCGCCTGAGTGACCACCCGTCAATCCTTTTAAAGATATTTTAATAAAGAAGAATCCTTTAGGAGCATCTTTCATTTTATATTTAAAAGCCGCTCTTGTTGTTATTCCGCCAGCACAGCTGACAAAAATTTGGCCCTCATCCTCGCTATCCAGATTTATGAGCATGTTACCTGTCATAAATCCTGCTTTCATCCCGTGAGCACCAGTTAGTCCTGTTTCTTCATCACGTGTGAAGACACATTCCATCGGACCATGCTCGATATCGTTAGAGGCTAATACAGCTAACTGCATAGCGTCTCCTATTCCATCGTCGGCTCCAAGAGTTGTGCCTTTTGCTCTCATCCACTCACCGTCTACATAAGTTTGGATAGCATCGGTGTTAAAATTAAAATTTACGTCCACAAGTTTGTCGCATACCATATCCATGTGACTTTGGAGAATAACTGTCTCATGGTCTTCCATGCCTTTTGTGGCAGGTTTACGGATAAGTACATTACCTGTTTCATCTACAAGAGTCTCAAGATTATGACTTTTTCCAAACTCCTGAAGATACTCAATCATCTTTTCCTCGTGTTTTGAAGGACGCGGAATTGCGTTGATCTTTGCAAATTCTTCGAATACGCAAAGCGGTTTTAATTCACTTTTATTCATTATTAAATGTTTTTTTGACATATTATTGTCATTTTCTAATTTATTCTGTTTACCTTTGCGGTACAAAATTAAAAAATATGATTGAGACTCTGCTCATAAACATGTTAATAATTGCTATATCTATAGCATTATTATGCGTTTCGATACTTGTTAAGATGAACGGACGTTTTCGCAATACGCATGTGAGAGGTAATAAAGCTATGAAAGAAAGGGGTATCCATTGTGTAATCGATCAAGATAGAGAAAGTATATTAAAAACATATAAATAAGAAATGAACAAAAAAAACATTTTCCGTACGGTAATGATTGCATCAGCTGCCGCACTTACCATGACATCATGCAACAAATCCGGTAAGCAGAATGACGAAGTTACATCACAGGCCAGTAAGGCTGCAGGTACCTCAATGAAGATTGCTTATGTTGAGGTTGATAGTCTTATGTCTCAGTATAAGTTTTGTAAGGATTATACCTTGTTGATGACGAAGAAGGGTCAAAATATCCGTGCTACTCTTGCTCAGAAGAGCAAAGCTTTGCAGACAGCCGCAGCCGACTTCCAGCAGAAAGTACAGGCCAACCTTTACACACGTGAGCGTGCTGAGCAGATTCAGGCTACTCTTCAGAAACAGCAGTCTGATCTTCAGGCTCTTCAGGAACGTTTATCCAGTGAGTTTGATGCAGAACAGAATAAATACAATAATGCACTACGTGACAGTCTTCAGGGATTCCTCAAGCAGTATAACAAATCTAAGACCTATAGCCTTATTCTTAGTAAAGCAGGTGATAATATTCTCTATGCAGACAAAACTTATGATATCACATCGGATGTCGTCAATGGTCTTAATAAGCGTTACAAACCGAGTGAAGAAATGAATTCCGCATCTGGTAAATAAATATATTTCATATTAAAATAAAAAGCGTCTCACTTCAATTTGAGACGCTTTTTATTTGTTTATTCCGTAACCAAATAAGGCGAAATCTCCTTTAGTTGGGTCTTCGGGAAATATTTGAACCAATTTAGCTGTCAACTTTCGTGCTGCCGACATTGATGCCGTTTTACTTTGCAACAGACCAAGATTACAGGCTTCCTGCAGCACATGAGTGTCGAGAGGCATTATCAACGTTCGTTTATCGATAAATGTCCATAACCCAAGATCAACAGGCGAATTTTCCCTGACCATCCATCTCAGAAACATACACATGCGTTTGCATGCAGAGGTAGTATCTTTTGGAATAATCGTCTTTATGCCATGGCTGCTAAAATATCTCGTCATTGCCACTACTGCACTATATCCGTCAATCGATTCCTGATGTACAAAATCACCTAAGGTATTGTATTCATCTATTAGTTTTTTTGTGGTTTCCAGAAAAGAAAGAATCGTATGATTCGTATATAACCTGTAGTAGCAGTTCTCATCATCTGGTGTATCCTTTCTGAAGTCACCACTTTTCACCCAATTGAATACATCACCTTCTGCAAGGTTCATAATTTTCTGAATTTTAGGAAAAAACTGATCTCGTTTGCCATACGACAGACTTGATGCAATAAAAGCAAAGAGTTCCTGATTAGAAGCTCCGTTTACCTGATGCATAAACCAGGATGGGTCGTCTTTAAGGAACTCTTCTGTCTCGTATTTGCTTGCTAATTTCTGCAGCAAATAGCTTTTATTCATAAGTTGTGGTTATAGTATGGTCTTTACTGCTTCGAGCATACCATTCTCAGCTATCAGCTCGAGATCTTTCTTAACAAGAGTGTTCATCCCCTTGATGTTGTTCAAATCTTCACCCCAGATAGAGGTTGCACCCAGTACTCCATCAGTAATCTTCTGTAAGTCGCCGGTTGCCCAAAGGCTATTCAGCAAGTCCATGATATCCTGTGCATCATTTGGCACAATCTCTACGCCGTCTTCGCGTTTACCACCCTTATAATATGTGATGATAGCAGCTAGTCCGAATACCAACCCCTGAGGCAGTTCTCCCTTACGTTTCAGATAAGTCTTAACACCTGGCAGGTCGCGAGTCTGATACTTAGGGAAGGAATTCAGCATGATACTTGTCACCTGATGGTCAACGAACGGGTTCATAAAGCGTTCGATAACATCACCTGCAAATTTCTGCAGTTCGTCCTGAGGCAGATTCAGAGTCAGCATCAGTTCTTCGTATTGTACCTTATGGATATATTTACCGATAATAGGGTGTTTGCATGCATCGCGTACAATGTTGACGCCACTAAGGAATGCTACAGGACTCAATACAGTGTGTGGGCCGTTTAGTAGTGTCACTTTACGTTCGTGGTAAGGCACTTCTGACGGAACAAACAGTACGTGTAGTCCCGCTTTGTCTGCCGGGAACTCCTTAGCAATCTCCTGTGGAGCTTCGATAACCCAAAGGTGGAAGTTTTCAGCCTGAACGACCATATTGTCTGCATAGCTGATCTTCTCTTGAATATTCTTAATTTCTTTGTGTGGAAATCCTGGAACGATACGGTCAACGAGAGTAGCATATACACCACAGTATTCAGTGAACCATGTCTTGAATTCTTCAGGCAGATTCCACAGGTCGATATACTGATAGATACAATCTTTTAGATGATGACCATTGAGAAAAATAAGTTCGCAAGGGAATATGATAAGACCTTTGTCTTTAGCACCATTGAAAATCTGATAGCGGTGATAAAGTAGCTGAGTCAATTTCCCCGGATATGATGATGCTGGAGCATCTTCAAGTTTGCAGGCCGGATCGAATGCTATCCCAGCTTCAGTTGTGTTAGATATGACGAAACGAATATCCGGTTGTTCTGCCAATGCCATGAAAGCCGCATTCTGTGAATATGGATTGATGGCACGGCTGATAACATCAATTCGTGTCAGGGAGTTAACTGGTTTACCGTTTTCAAGTCCCTGTAAGTTGATGTGATAAAGACAGTCCTGACCGTTGAGCCAATCTACCATACCTTTCTCTATAGGTTGCACAACAACAACGCTTCCATTAAAATCGGTCTTCTGGTCCATGTTCCAGATAATCCAATCTACAAATGCGCGGAGGAAGTTTCCTTCTCCAAACTGAATGACCTTTTCAGGCATAACACTCTTCGGTGCTGTTCTTTTGTTCAATGATTTCATGATCTAATGTTTTTAATCAGTATTTTCATAGCGCAAAGATAATGTTTCCTTTGCAATAATCAATCAACTTTTACGTAAATATCAACGTAAAGGTTTACGTAGATTTGCAAATACAAATGCAAAGCGGAGTAATTTATGTGATTGCTCCGCTTTATAGTATACTTGTATTTTTTTACATCGCAAAAGTATTGAAACCACCATCGACAACAGCCACAGTACCTGTAACAAATTTTGAAGCGTTGCTCATCAGATAATGGATAGTACCACAAAGCTCGTCGGGGTCCCCCATACGTCCGAATGGAGTCTGTCGGATGACAGCTGCACCACGTGCAGTATAGCTGCCGTCAGAATTAGTAAGCAGAGCACGATTCTGCTCGGTTATAAAGAATCCTGGGGCAATAGCGTTTACACGTATGCCTTCGCCAAATTTTGTGGCCACCTCTGTTGCCAGAAAAGCAGTGAAGTTGCTAATGCCGGCTTTAGCAGCAGCATACCCGCACACCCGAGTCATAGGGCGGAATGCAGCCATTGAAGAAAAATTGATTATATTACCTTTATCCTGTTTAACCATCGGTTCCAAAAATATTTGTGAAGGAATGACAGTACCTGTTAGGTTAAGGTTCAGTACTGTTTGAAAATCTTCTGGTTTCAGATTAAAGAAATTACTGTCGGGACCGATAGTAGCACCGGGCATATTTCCTCCGGCAGCGTTCAATAGGGTATCCACGTGTCCATATTTAGCAATTACGTCAGCGCAGTTTAGTTTTACCGTCTCCACATCCATCACGTCGGTTACCAGAAATATTGCCTCACCTCCGTTATCCTTAATATCCTTTACAATAGCTTCGCCCACATCAGCTTTACGGCCTAGTATTACCACTTTTGCGCCCTCTTCAGCCAGATATTTAGCTATGCAGCGGCCAAGAATTCCTGTACCTCCGGTTATTACAACAACATTGTCTTTGATGTCAAATAGATTATTCATGATATTTATTATTGAATTAAATGATTTTTATTTAATGATACCCAATTCTCTGTCGACGGTAGCCAAAATGCCCTGCACCTGTCCCATAGCAAACATACGTCCTAGAAATGAATATCCGGCGTTATAACCACGTGTCTCATCGCCGAGCATTGTTGGGCCATGATCTACACGCATCGGCAGGTTAGGATTAATCTTCTCGAAAATTCGTGTCAGCTCGATTATATCGGCACGTCCGCCCAGATGAGATGCCTCGGTGAAGTCTCCGTTAGGAAGAACGTTGCAGCTGCGCAGGTGCACAAAGTGTGTGCGTGTAGCATATTTGCGTGCTAGTTCTGGTACATTATTATGTAGACCAGCGCTCAGAGAACCGGCACAGAATGTCAGACCGTTATGAGGGTTGTCCACAGCCTTCAAAAACCAGTTGATATCGTCATCACATGTCACGATGCGCGGCAGTCCGAGGATTGGGAATGGAGGGTCGTCGGGGTGAACACACATGTTCATTTTGAACTCATTGCAAGTAGGCATGATGGCAGCAAGGAAGTAGCGCATGTTTTCACGCAACTGTTCCTTCGTGATATCCTTATATAATAAGAGCAGGTTACGGAATAGTTCCACGGGATGTTCATCATCTTCCTTGATATTACCGTTAACGAATCCCTGAGTTTTCACGATGATGTTATCCACCAAACGGTGATTATCCTCAGCTGTCATCGTCAGTTTTAGTCTGTTTACTTCCGCATTTATTTCGTCGGAGTAATTCATTTCGGCGTTTTCACGTTTCAATATGCATATATCAAAATATGCAAATTGAGCATGACTGAAGTAGAGGTTGCTTGTGCCGTTATCATTTGGGTGCTCAAGATCGGTACGTGCCCAGTCGATTACTGGCATAAAGTTATAACAAATCGTATGAATGTTTTCTTCGCCCAGATTTTTCAGACTCACCTTATAGTTATCAATCAGTTTGTCACGGTCTGCTCCTCCATATTTAATACTTTCGCATACAGGCAGACTCTCCACCACTGACCACCTCATGTCGTAACTTTCAATATAAGTTTTTAGGTCGTGAATTTTCTCTTTGGTCCATATTTCCCCGTTAGCTACGTCGTGTAGTGCTGTTACAATGCCTTCCACACCAATTTGTTTTAGCATCGACAGGGTTATCTTATCATTCTTGCCGAACCAACGCCATGTTTTTTCCATTTCCTTTGATATTAATTTAATGTGATGCAAATATACGATAAGTAGTTCAAACGCTAAACAATATTTGTTTTTTTTTCGTGTAAACGATTGCATTAATTATAAAAGAAAGGAAATGGAAAAGTTAACCAAGATAAGAAGTAAACTGATGAATACCCCCACGCTGGTGAAACACCACCGTCGTTTATTATCTTCTTATCCATGCAGTCGGCCTAAATGGGGATTAAGATCTATGCTTATAATAGGTTCTCGACCACTGGTTAACTAAATAATTATTTCGCAAATATATATATAAAATTTCCAAATGAGCTATATTTAACTTATTTTTGCATTATATAACCGTTTTTATTTGCGTTTTTTGCATACTCGAAGAGAGACTGTGTCAGATGGCAGTATCCAGTTGGGTTCTTAAACAGATAGTTTTGGTGATATTCTTCGGCCATATAGAAGTTGCCTAGCTGTACCACTTCAGTTGCAATCGGCTTGTTATAATGTTTGGTCAGGTCTTCTATTGCCTCATTGATGACAGGTAGGTCGGCTTCATCGATATAGTATATTCCCGTACGGTATTGAGTGCCCTCATCTCCGCCCTGTTTGTTTACACTAGTTGGGTCAATCGCCTTGAAAAATATATCGAGCAGATTTCGCAGTGTTAGTACTTCAGGATTATAAGTCACCTTCACCGTCTCGACATGTCCCGTATTCTTGTCACACACATCCCGGTATGACGGGTTCTTGGTTTTTCCGTTAGCAAAACCTACTTCTGTTTCCATTACGCCGTTAATCATTTTCAGATAGTGTTCTGTACCCCAGAAACATCCTCCGGCAAGGTATATCACAGCATTATTTTTCATTTTTATTTATTTATGATGGATATTATGAGTGCACAAAGTAAATGTGTTCATGTATTTATATCTGCAAATATACAAAGAATTTATCAAATGTCGAATAAGTCAAACGATAGATTATGTCTGATTATTTAAAAAAGTTAAATATTGATTTAATGTTTTACGTGTGCTGATAGATTGCAAACAGTATTATTACCTTTGTACAGATACTTTAAAATAAAGATTCAATCATGATAAAATTTTTAGCCACCAGCGACTGGCATCTTGGAAATGCAGTATTCGGAATTGATCGAAGAGATGAGTTCGAACATTATATGGATTGGCTCTTCGGAGTGATAAGAGAGAGGATGCCCGATGTATTGCTCGTGGCTGGAGACATATTTGACAATAGTAATCCGTCATCAGAGTCTCAAAAGATGTATTATGATTTTCTAAGAAGACTTTATAGGGAGTGCGAAGGAATGGAAACTATTTTAATTGCCGGCAATCATGATTCTGCCGGTCGTTTAGAGGCACCACGTGAGATTCTGTCAGAACTGAATGTCATTGTAAGAGGATATGTACGTCAGTGTGCACGTAAGCCGGATTATAACGATTTGATTGTTCCGGTGCACAGCAAAGACGGTAGTGAGACAGCTCTTGTGATGGCCGTACCATACCTCCGTGATGGTGACTATGAGAAATTGGAAGATGGCTATTCTAATAATGTCAAAGGATTTATTCGTAAAATGGTGGATGTGGCTGAAACCCGGCGAAACCCTAAAGAAGCACTTATCCTGCTTGCTCACCTCTACGCTCGTAATGCTGATGTGGCAAAGAACCAGGAACAGTCTGAACGTATTGTCGTGGGCGGTGCCGAACAGGTGGACATAGCAGACCTGAATGGAGATATCGACTTGACAATATTGGGACATATCCATAAGCGCCAGCTTATCGACGGAAACATGAATATGCGATATATCGGCAGTGCCCTTCCTATGTCGTTTGCAGAGAAATATTATCATCACGGAACAGAGATGTTCACCTTTTTCGACGGTAAACTCGATACTGACAATATTATATTTGATGAGTTCAAACCACTCCATCGTCTCATTACTATCCCGGAAAATTCTTTATGTGGGTTAGAGAAGGAGGTATTGCTTGATAATATAAAGAAACTGTCTGTGGAGCCAGTAGGAGAGGAACCTTTGCTAAAAGTCTTCGTCAATCTCTTACGACCGGATATTTCGCTTCAGAAAGAGATCGAAACAGCACTTGTCGGTAAGAATATTATGCTCTCGGGCACTCAGGTGTATTTCCCTGAGAAAAAATATGGTGCGTCTAAAGAAACACTAGTGTCGTTTGATGATATAAAACATGATCCTATGTGTATGTTGAAGAAAATATTCAAGGCAAACAGTAAAGGGGGTGAGATGGATGGGAAATTGGAGCGACTCGCTCAGAAAGCTATTGACGCAGTCAATGAAGATTATAACAAGACAAAGGAAGAGACTTAACATGAAGATACTCAAGATAAGAATGAAAAATTTAGCCTCGTTTGCAGGCGAGAAAATCATTGATTTCGAAGATGGACCATTATATAAAGCGGACCTCTTCGCAATCGTCGGTCCTACAGGTAGTGGAAAGTCTACGATACTTGACGCTATCTGTCTGGCTCTTTACGGCAAGACACCACGATTTGCTTCTGCCGAAGACAGCAAACCATATCTCGAACAGGATGACAGCAACCGTCTTCATCCGAATGACTCCAGAAATATCTTACGCAATGGTTCCCGTGATGGTTATGCCGAGGCAACATTTCTTGTAGACAATACCCGGTACAGGGCACTATGGTCGTGCAGTGTCGTCGAAAAATCCACAAGAAGGAAGAAATCTGACCAACTTGTTACTGATGAATCTAAACCTAAAAAGAAACTTGAGATGCAGAGAGCTGTACAGAAACTCTATCGAAGCGATCTTAAGGATGGAACGTATGATGAAGAGGTTGAGATAGATAATCATGTAATCGGTTTGAGAGGTAAGGATATATTTAAGGTAGAACAGGTTATAGGACTCAGTTACGAGCAGTTCACACGTACCGTGATGCTTGCTCAAAACGGCTTTGCCGATTTCCTCAAGTCCGATGACGAAAATAAGGCTCTTATTCTCGAGAAACTGACAAATACAGAGATATTTTCAGTTATAGCACGCAAAATTATCGAATTAAATAAGAACGCCAGTGACGAGTTTGAAGAAGTAAAACGCCGCTATGATTCTTATAGTAGTAACCTTTTGTCATCCGACGAAAAAGATCAGGCTGAGATTCAGCTGAAGGGGTATAATGAAGAGATCTCAGCTATTGATGAAATATTGAAACAATTGGAGGCTTCTGTCAACTGGCTTGATGTCCTTGGTCAGCTCAACGGTCAAAAAGAGGATACACTGACATTGTTTAATCAAGCTCAGACAGCTTATGACAAAGATGCTGAGGCCCGTGCATCACTTGATCTGTATGATACACTCAATCCTGTGAAAGATATGTTTTCAGAGTGTAGCAGGCTTTGTGAGGATATAGGGAATCGACAGAAAAAACTTGTCGAGTTACAAAAAAGGATACAGTCTGCAGAAGATACCTTGAATATCAGTCAAGATAGTCTTTCTTGTAGTAATAATATCTTTCTGCAAAAGGATAGTGAACGGAAACTTCAATTGCCTATTATCAATAAGGCACGTGTTGAAAAAGTGAATGCTGACAATAAAAGGTCGGTAATGTCATCGGCAAAATTAGCATTGGCTGTGGCATCTAAAAACATTGGACGGGAGAAAAAGGAGCTCGATCTAAAAAACAAAGAGAAAGAGCAACTAGAGGAAAATGCCAATACACAGCAAAAGATTATCGATTCTCTTGCTGTCCACGAAACAATGCTCATTCAGGTGGAGACCGTCCTGCTAAAGCTTAACACGCTAAAGAATGATCAGCAAGAATATGTCATCGAGTCAAAATCGATAGACGATGAACAAAATGAGATATGTTCAGAAGAAAAAAATCTCGATATCAGTAAGGCCAATATTGACAATATTAAGAAGGAAATTACTGCATGGAAGTTCCAATTCAATATTGAAAAAGATTTTATCAAAGATAAAAACCTTAACGATATTCAGAATCGTCTGAGTAGGTCTGTGGAGAAAGCTTCCGACTTTAAAGAGATAGTGCAGTTGTATAAATCTATTTCCGATTCCGCAGCAGCAATATCCTCTAACGAAACCAAGATAGAGTCAGAACAGAAATTATGCAATGCTGACGATGAGACCAGACAAAACATTCTTCATGAGATAGAAATTCTGACTGGCGAGCGGGATGAGTTAAGAGCTGCTGCTGCAGAGTCGGCAGAGTCAATGCGGACAGTTCTGGAGGAAGGTAAACCCTGTCCGGTATGCGGTGCCATTCACCATCCTTATCTGGAAAAAGGTTTGTCGGTATTTAGAAATCTCCTTACCAAGAAAGAAAATGAGATTAAGGAAAAGAATAGTCAGAAAGACAAACTTAATACCATAATTAAAATCCATGATGACGTGATGTCCAATTGTCGAGGAGTGATCAAGACAAGCCAGAAACAATTAGATGAACATAAGATCAAATGGAATGATTTCTTAGCTCAATATTCTGAGATTTCCCAAGCCGGTGATGATATGCTCAGAGATATGCTGACTGTGACAGAAGTACATCGAGAGAATTTCCAAAAAGAGTTTGATACCTATTCACAGCATAATGCAGAAGCAACCAAACTGCAGGATGCAATAAATAAGAAAAGCGATAATTTCGAAAAAATTAACGATGAGTATAAAGGAAATTCGGAAAAACTTTCTAACCGTAAGGCTGCCATTAATACCAGATGTGATAATCAATATCGAAGAAATAATGAAATAGAAAAAATGAAGAGTGAGCTTTGCTTCATTATCTCATTGGCCGAATGGAAAACCTTATGGAATGAAAATCCACAGGGTGTTATTACAGCCATCACATCCATAAACACAGCGTTTTGTGAAGCAAAAGTAAAAAAAGAAAAAGCTTCTGCAGAGATGGGAAAACTCGTGGTAAAGATAGAAGAAGGTCGTATACAGATTGAAAAAATGTATTCCGACGAACGAGAGAAAAAGCAGATTTATGAAGATAGTCTTCAGGCTTATAACTGTTGTAAGGAGGAATATTTGAAACTGCTCAATGGTGAAGATCCTGACGCTGTGGAACAGAAGTTAAACAAGGCTGTCGATGATGCAAAAACCGATGTCGGAACCTTTCAGAAAAAACGTGATGAATCTAATGATGCCTTTAAGTCATTGCAGGGCGAAGAGAAATCATTGAAAGAAACAGAATCTGCTGACAAAGAAAGACTATCCACGAAACAGAAAGAAATGGATACTTGGCTTGATGAGTATAATTCGGATATTTCTCATCAGCATGTAGACCTTGCTCTGCTAGCAGATTTTTACTCTGATAATTATGACTGGATAACAAGAAAGAAGCAGGTGGATACATTAACATCAGGACTGCTCAAATCGAGATCCGCTTTTGAACAAGTTGAAAAGAGCATAGAAAACCATCTGTCGCTTAAAAACTCCACTGAAAAATCAAGAGACGAACTTAATAATGAAATAATAGCAAAGAAAGTCGAGAAAAAAGAGAAAGAAGATCTTCGGGTAGCCATAAACGGTCGTCTGCAGGCTCATCGTGATAATGAGAAAGCTATGTCATCACTGTTTAGTGAGTTGAAATCAAAGAGAGACTTATATGAAGAATGGAGCCATCTTAAAAATGGTATCTCCGGGAATGCCGATGGTAAGACAGCCCGTAATGCCGTACAGTGTTATTCCCTGCAGTATCTCGTGTTCCAGGCCAACGATCAGTTGCGTTATCTCAATCGCCGTTATAGTCTCGAAGCTGTCGAAGGAACTCTCGGTGTAAATGTCATCGATCATGATCAGGCCGACTTGTCCCGTAGTGTGTCTTCATTGTCGGGGGGAGAAACTTTTCTTGTCAGTCTGAGCCTCGCGTTAGCACTCTCGGCCATCTCTGCGCATAGTGTCAATATTGAGAATCTCTTTATCGACGAAGGCTTCGGCACGCTCGATACAGACAGTCTTCAAATTGTTATCGACGCCCTTTCTAATCTTCACTCCATGCAAGGCAAGAAAGTGGGTGTTATCAGTCACACCGCAGAGATCCGTGAGCGTATACGGGCACAGATACAAGTTTTCAAAACAGGAGTGGATGGCAGCAGTTTCGTATATTTGTGATATTCTATGATGTTATTCACCATCAAACTCTCTTATAAATAATATATTGTTGGAATTTCGATCTCCGTACGTTTGCAGAACACCTGTTCGACAGACTCACAGTTGCATCTGTGTCGTAAGTACCGGCATTTAAACATCGAGTATACGGGAATATTGATACTCAATCTTGCGGATTGTCATAAAATATCTTATGTTAAAACCTTTTAATTTGCATAATGACAATATTACACTAATCGTCGGAAGAGCCAAAGATTATATAATAAGGTGTGTTCTTATTGGATTAATTCATTAGCAGAGTTATTTTTTCTATATATTCGTTAAAAAGAACAAAAAGAATTGTACAATGAAATAAATATATTAATTTTGCCGGCCATTTGTAAAATTATTAATTTAAATATAATTGAAATATGGGTAATAATTTGCTTAAGGGTAAAAGAGGTATTATTTTTGGTGCATTAAATGACCAGTCTATTGCTTGGAAAACAGCAGAGCATGCTGCTGAGGAAGGTGCTAAGTTTGTTCTTACCAATACTCCTGTAGGGATGCGTTTTGGGACAATAAATGAGTTGGCTGACAAATATAATACCATAGTCGTTCCAGCGGATGCGACGAAAACAGAAGACATCGAGAATTTGATATCTAAAGCGACTGAATATTTAGGTGGAAAACTTGACTTTGTATTACATTCTATAGGTATGTCACCCAATGTAAGAAAAGGAAACTCGTATGATGATATTGATTATTCATTGTATCACCAGACGATTGACGTTTCGGCCATGTCTTTTCATAAAGTCCTTCAAGCTTGCCATAAACTTGATGCAGTGAATGAGTGGGGGTCTATTGTAGCTCTTACTTTTATTGCTTCAGGACGTACATTCTGCAATTATAATGATATGGCAGATGCAAAAGCTATGTTAGAGTCTATTGCACGCAGTTTTGGTTATATTTATGGACGCGAAAAGCATGTACGCATAAATACAATATCACAGTCTCCAACAAAAACGACAGCCGGAAGTGGCATAACGGGATTTAATAATCTTGTAGACTATGCTGACTGGATGTCTCCGCTTGGAAATGCAACTGCCGATGACTGTGCCGATTATATTATAACCCTCTTCAGTGATTTCACGCGTAAGGTGACAATGCAGAATCTCTTTCATGATGGAGGTTTCTCCAGTATGGGAATGAGTGTGGAGGCTATGGAAATGATAAATAAAGGACTCAATAGATAACTTAGGAGTTTTAGAAAGGTGAAGTCTTATTATTTGACTTCACCTTTCTAAATAATCTTTGGTTTTATCTGGATAACTTTTTCCCTAAAAAATTATCCACTGAATATTTTCCAGGCCCTGCAATGAACAATAGTACAAATACTAAGAGATAAACGAAAGCAAGTTCTCCTGCAGAGATTGAACTTCCGTGTACGGAGACGAAAGCCACACACATTGTGAATATCATCGGTATCATTGCCAAACGTGTCAAGAAACCGAAAATAAAGGCAATTGAACAGACGAGTTCGCCAAATATGGCCAGTATTAACGATACGTTGCTTCCGATTCCCAGCGGGTCTGGGAATTGAGTTTCCATAATGCTGAACTCCATCATTTTTTGTAATCCATGACTTGCAAGTAATAATCCGAATAATATTCTTGCTGCAAGTAGTAAAGAAGAAACTTTTGAATTTTCTTCTTTTATTGGAAATAAATAATTCGATAACTTCATAACTTCTGATTTTTAGTTTTGATTATTAATGATGATAACGAGACTTATTACTAATTAACTTGTGAAAATCTAATTGTTGATATTCTATTTTTCTAGTAGATGTAGCTGTTGTTAATAGCCGATAGTGAAGCGTTCTTGATGATGCTGTTCATTCTCTAGTTCATCCACCATTGCGACAGCATAATCTTCAATAGAGATAGTACTATTTCCATCTGCATCCACAATTAAATCGTCTTTACCTAAGCGGAATATGCCAGTTCGTTTGCCATTATCGAGAAAGGTTCCGGCTGGAGAGAAAAATATCCAGTCAATCTCTTTCTCATTCTTTAAGGTGTTTAGGAAAAATTCTGCTAACCCTTTTACTGCCGGTAGAATTTCTGTTGGAATGATACCGGAATCAATGATTGTTATCCCAGGGCTTACAAAGAGGGTTCCAGCACCACCAACAATTAAGAATCTATTGACTCCAGCAGCTTTGACGGCATTGAGAATTGCAGAATAATTTTTTAAAGTATCTTTATATATATTGGGATTAGCCCAACCTGGGTTATATGCACTTATGACGGCATCTGCCCCCTTACTTATCTCTATAATAGAACTTTCGTTTTCAATATCGGCTTCAACAATGCTTAGATTGTCAGCCTTAAGAACTATTTTATTTGCATTGCGAGTTACAGCTGTAACTTGGTGCCCGCGATTAATCAACTCATTAAGAATTGCACTACCTATATGGCCTGTTGAGCCTATTAAAATTACCTTTTTCATGATGTTAACATTTTAATATTAATACTATTACTTCTTTGTTTGTATTTACAAAGATAAATACTAAATTCCGATTATGCAAGAACCCACCATGTAGATACATACTTACCAATATGTAAGAATTGTTTTAAATAATGATAATACAAAAAAATGTTTAACTCACATTAACTAAATGGCAAATAAATAATTTAATATAGTTGGTTTCTTTATTAAACTGCCATATCTTTGTATGCAGATATAGAAAATAAGATCATGGAGGAAATCAATGTAGTTTATTCCACTTGTCCTATACGACAAGTATTAAGTAAGTTTGGTGACAAGTGGTCACTTCTGGTTCTATACACTATTTATGTTAACGGAACTATGCGGTTTGGTGAAATACATAAACAGATGGGGGATATCTCACAAAAAATGCTTTCTGCTACTTTAAAAAGATTATTAGAAAGCAATCTGATTGTTCGTAAACAATATCCACAAATTCCTCCTCGTGTGGAATATTCATTGTCGGAGACCGGAATTTCGCTTATGCCATACATAATGAATTTGATTTTGTGGGCGAAAGAACATTTTGAAGATGTTACGAATGGTAATATTTCAGTAAAATAACTATAGATAATATAGATTTTAATGATATAGATACATTTAACTCTCTGTATTTTGTGGTTTGCAAGACTGATGACTTTACATTGCTCTTAAATCACTCGAAAGTTTTATCTAACAGATGATAAAAAATATCAATCACTTCTTCATAGATCTATAACCAGCAGAAGATCAATATATTAATATTCTTAATAATATAGATGACCGTCATTGTCCTGCACTATTTCGTCATCTAAAGCTAGTTTTTGAGGCGTGAGATCAATGTGGAACTTCATCGACCACATAGCGGAGAGATTGGAAAAACTAGCTTTTTCATTTCTGTCCTAATGTGTAAAATTTCTGATAAGATATTTCCAAAGACATTTATTTATAAGACAGGAATATGGGAGTACAAATAAACATGATGACGGACGCATGACGTTGTATGACGGCACGGATAATGTCGGGAATTTGTAATAGTCTGAAAACCAGCGTAAATGACATAGTGAATACAAAAAATAATAATAAGTAAGAAAACATTTATGTGATAATCTAAAAATTCCATACGAGATTAGTATGAATTATCCTATTCCGACAAGTTCTATTTCAAATATCAATGTGGAGTTTTTAGGTATTCCAGCAGTGCTCTTCGCTCCATAACCGTGTTTAGAGGGTATGTGGATGCGCCATTTGTCACCCACATGCATTCTAATTAAGGCTATTTGCCATCCTATGATAAGGTCTTTCAGTCGGAATGCATCAGCACAAGGGCTGTCGGTATTGTCATCGAACAGGTCGCCGTTGATTAATGAACCCTTATAACGAACGATTACAATACTGTTGATTGTTGGAGATGACCCATCTCCACTTTGAATTATTTCATAGAGTATGTTGTCAGAAAGTTGTTTCACTTGCGGTTCTGACGACTTTGCTTGAAGATATGCTTCGTTGGTTTCTTTGTACAGCTTTTTATTCATAGGTATATGTTATCGTGCTCTAAGTTTATTAGAAATAATATCTGATTCCACCTAATATCTCTAATCGTCGATATCCGTGAGCTTCATTGTCTCTTAGATAGAAATTATCCGGGGCCTTGAAACGCCGGGTAAATAAATTTGCTTGCACACCGATGCCAAAATGTTTTGTAATCATATAATCCAAGCCTATTATTTACATAAGTACCATTGAGTTTCTACCATATTATATCCGCCCATAACTCCAAAGCCACTTTTCACATTGTTAAAGATAGGTGTGACAGGCGAAAAACCGTATTCTGCCAAGTCGTTGCCGTTAGTATTATTCAATGTCTTAATAAATTTGTAATATTCATGAGTAAGTTTAAAAAATTGCAACTTATAGGATGTAGATCTATTATTGGAATAATTGTTATTGTTTATTTTGAGATGCATGGTATATGTACTGCCGTTTATTTGCTTGTCATTGAATATATAAAAGTTATGATAGTAATTATCAGTGAACCCGAAATCGGTATCCACTTCGGAGAGCTTGTTGAGCAGTGGTTCTTCATCGGTGTTGATGGCTGATATGTATAATGACGTATCATACGGAGCACTATAGTCATTCTTGTCGATGTCCCTTTCAATCACTCTCACTGCGTAAAAATCTTCAGTATTGGCATCGTCGGTAAACGTCATGTGTATCATAAAATAACGGTTCCATCCCTGTTGCAAGTTAAGAGTATCTATTTTTCCTATTATAGGCATGGACGGAATTGTAGTGGATGACGATACTGAACGGGTGTCAGTAGCAGAGGCCTGAATTTCGATTTTATCGCCAACGGCATGTTTGCCAATGGCATAATATAGTGATGAGGACTCTGTGTCTGTATATTGATAATTATCAGAAGCCTTATGGAGGTGAACAGGAATCTGAGTGCCGTTGATTTTGTATGAGATATTAGCACTGTTGACGGCCACAGACGCCCCAAATGTGGAATTATTTACAGGAATACTACGCGAGAGTTGTATAATCGTAGTGTCGCCGCAGGAAGGGAAACAGTACATCACAAGTCGACTGTCTGATTGGATATCGTTAATATCCATGCTGTCGGTGCATGATGTGAGCAAGGATATGGTGAATATCAGTAATAATATTTTTTTCATAACAAATTAAAATTTTATCATATAGCTTACCGACGGTATGATGGGCATATAGCCATAGGTTTTGATTTTGTATTTTTCACTGTTAAACTCTTTATCAACGATGGCATACATCGTGTTAAGATGACAGTATGCATTATAGAAACTGAAATTCCAGATACGCTCATGACCATGCTTGGTGATATGGTGAAAGTCCATTCCTATATCGAGACGATGGTACAATGGCATGGATATCGTATTGGGTTTCTCGTAGAAATATCCTGTACCACCATATTCCTCACCTGGTAAAACTGGCAGATTGATGTACTGGGTGGGAAGTGTGATGCGGTTACCAGAGTGAAGTGTCCATGATATATATAATGACATTTTACTGGCTGCTTTATATCTTAGTATGATATTCACTTTATGGCGGTTGTCAAATTTATCATAGAACCAACCGTCATAATAGTCGTTAAATTTGCGTTTATTCCACGACAAGGTGTATGAGGCATTAAGTGCCAGACTGCTGTTGCTATAACAGAAATCTGTCTCAATACCATAAAATTTACCTTTTCCGTCGAGCACTTCTTTGTCCCAATTATTGGCTGGCGGTTCAAATCCCATCCAGTTGCTGTACTGCAACATGTGCTTAGTAGTCTTAAAGAATCCCTCTACTGAAAACATAAATTGGGCTGATGGTTGGAAATAGATGCCTGCAGCAAACTGGTTCGAATGCATGGGATGCAAGCGTGACGTGGTGGGCACCCAGTAGTCAGTAGGCATGTCAAGATATGTGTTAGCCACCTTATGCACGAACTGGGTCATCTCGGTGTACGAGAACTTTACAGACGTTCTGGCTCCCAGCTGATATTTGACGGCTATACGAGGGTCGATAGTATGGAATGCCTTGCCGCTTATGCAAAACAGAGTATAGTTGAATCCTATATTGGCACTTAATCTTTCCGTCATGTTTATTTCATCTTCAGCATATAGCGACATTTCGTGGGCACGATGATAGTTATGACCACTGATATCAATGGTATCCACTCGTTCGTTCACATTGCCATAATAATCAAGCCGAGAGTGAGTCTGGGGCTTGAATACATGATACGTGTATTGATTGCCGAAACGGATATGATTCCGAGGGTTGGGGCGGTAGTCGAACTCCGCTCTATAACCGATATCATTTATGGTGGAATGATTATGGCGTTCTTCATGGTCAACATCGGTAATTACCTTGTCGTTTTTGTTGCTCAGTTCATCAATGTAATCATAGACTGCGCGATTGTGAGAATAGACGATTGAAAAATTGGCGAATATCTTCGGTGAAAAGAGGTAGTTCCAGTTGGTAGCTATATTCAGGTTTCCCCAGTTGAAATGATTTTTCGTAAACGATATCTCATTAGAAGAGCCGCCGTCTTCATCCTTCACGGTATAGTTATCTATTCCCGAATAAACGCTCAAATATGCCTTGCTGCGATTTGAAAATATGTGAGTAATCTTGCCATTGATATCATGGAAGGAGTAGTCAATATGAAACTTCTCGCCATCATCACCCTGATTGTGATTGGTTATTGCTAACATAGGTTTAAGAATAAGGTCAATCCAACTGCGACGGATGCCGAAATTAAAGGATGTCTTTCCTTTTACGATTGGACCGTCTATCTGAAACCGTCCGTCCATCAGTCCAATGCTGTACATTCCGTGGATATGTTCCATGTCACCATCTTTTGTCCTAACGTCTACTACGGATGATGTGCGACCACCGTAGCGGGCGGGAAATCCACTTTTATAGAAATCCACATTCTTGATTACATCCGTATTAAAGGATGAGAAAAGACCTAGGGAATGGTTGACCTCATAGAGCGGTGAACCGTCGATAAGAAAAAGGTTCTCATCAGCATTACCGCCATGGACAAACAGTCCTGTAGCACCCTCAATTCCTTCGGCCACACCCGACGATGACTGCAGTGTCTTTATCACATCAGGCGAACTCATCAGTGAGAATTCGGTGCTGATATCGTTATGAGTAAGTGATTTTTTCCCTGTCTGAGTAGTATGCAATGGGGAATTAAGATCGCCACGTACTACAATCTCTTCTAGATTGGTGTTCTGTTTCATTCGAACTGTTATTTGCATATCTTGATCGAGATGTACATCTTCTGCTTGATCATCGTATCCTACGTATGAGACCCGCAATGAGTGATGTCCTTGAGCCAGGGTGATACTGAAAAAACCATATTCATTGGTGGTTGTACCTTCACCTGTCGTAGCATCAAGCACCGTGGCATTAATAAGAGACTCTCCATTTTCTTCGCTTACGTATCCGCTGAGGGTCTGTTGGTTGGTATGCTTCATTATGTGACGTTTCTTCTTGTGTAATAATACATACTGACCTTTAACAGACCAATCAAGATCCAAACCATCAAATAAAGTTTTAAGAGATTGGTTTAAAGACTTTTCTTTTAAAGAAGGACCTTCATAGATAATATCCAAATTTAAACTTCCATCGTAGATGAAATTTACTTTTTTTACCTGTTGGATATATTCCATTTGATTTTTAACTGTTACCTTAGGTTTTGCACTTATGCCTAAAGGCACAAATAATAGAGAAAATAGAATTATAAATATTTGTTTCATTTTTATAAGAGGATTCATCTTGGTAAATTATGGCTTCTGTATTTTCACGTTCAATACGTTATTTATTATGTCAATAATTTCACAGATGTCCCCTGCATGAAAAATACCACTAAGTGTCTTATCCATAATTGTTGGACAACTTAACTTGACGTGATAATGCGCAGACAGGTCTTCGAGTACATCCTTAAGCGGCGTTTTGTCAAATATGAATTTATGGGTAGCCCATGCCGTCTGATTTATGCTTCCCGCATTCACAATGTGAGGGATATCTCCATCATTATTGAGATTGGCTTTCATCCCCTTGGTAAGTATTACACCGTTTTCTTTATCTTTAGCAGAAAATCTTACCTTGCCAGAAATAACATATACGTTTGAACCTGATGCCGACTCCGTTATCTGAAATTGTGTGCCGAGGACCATTACATGGACTTTTGAGCCTATTACATTAAAAGGATGTTTTTCGTCGTGTTTTACTTTAAAAAATGCCTTTCCTTTCATTTCTACCGAACGGCAATTGTCGGGATTGTATGAGAGTGAAGATTTGGGAGACAACGTAACTGATGTACCATCGGGTAAAAGATATGTCTTTATTGTATTCTGAGCTGTCAGATTGACATTATCATTATTAAATGTAATCCCCAACATCACGCACAGAAGTACTGATGCTGCAATACCTGCTACATACCATACGGTATGACGTTTCCGCTCAAACCCGTTGTTTATTTTAAACGTTTTAATAGCTTTTCTGGTGTCAAGCTTACCATCCTGATAATGCCTTAATACGAACTGAAGACATTTATCTTGCATTTCTTTCATAATAGTGGTTTTTAAATTCTTCTGTTAATAGGACTAAAAAGAATTAAAAAACCACTATTAAAAGATAAAGAAATTATACAAGAATAAAATTGTAGATATTTCTGGCACCGGATTTTAGCGCTTTGAGAGCCTTGCTCATCTGATTTTCAACTGTATTTTCGGATATTCCCAACTGTTTGGCAATATCCTTATATTTCACCCCATCACGTTTATTCAGAAGAAATATTTCACGTCTTTTTGGAGGTAATGCTTCTATAGATGTCCATAATTGTGCTTCCTGCTCAGAGCTGTCTGTTTCATCTTCATCAGAAATATTACCCCCTATATCAGAAATTTGAACATCGTGGTCAATCAGTGATTCTTTTCTGAGGGTATCTATACTTTTATTCCTTACCATGGTATACATGTACTGTTTTATATTGGTAATATTACTCTCTACACGTATGCGTTGCCATAATTCGGCAAAACAGTCCTGAACAATATCTTCAGCCAAATCCACATCTTCTATATAATGTAGTGAATACATACAGAGAGGTCTGTAGTACAGCTTGAATAGTTCATCAATATTATTTATCATGTGACTTATATTTACTGCAACACGAGCATATATGAATATCCTTAGTACCTTATTTTCCTCTCAAATATATCAAACCGAAGAGGTTTTTGCCTGTGACTGTCTTAAAAATATGGTTGTAACAAGTGGCTATATTCTCTTTGGGAAATTCGTCTTCGTAAATGTTGACGAGAAAATCAGCTTCTACAAGTATCTGATAGTCGATGCCATCGATATGGTTATAAGTGTGATGATGGCCTACGAGATAACTCACGCGCTGGATCATTTCTGAGGATGCTCCCCAAGTAGACATAAGATCCTCTGCTATGGCTGGACCTTCCTGCTCCTGAAGTTTACCATCGCAACGACCGTACTTCGCTTCTGCGGGCTTGATACCTACATCGTGAACTACAGCTGCGGCTTCGAGGGTGAGTAACGATTCGTCGTGTAGCCCTTCTCCTTCGCCAATTATCTTGGCGAAAGAGTGTACCTTAACAAAATGTTGTATTCTCTTTGCATCACCTTCAAAATAATTGATGGTGATACTTATCAGATCGTTTATTTCCATTTGTGTTATTTTATTTGTAATACATTGTGACATAATATTTTTGATGTCTTGGTTTTAAACTCTACATTAGCGCGAATGTCCGCTACGGATGCTCCGAAGTGTGCTTGGTATGTTCCAGCATCGGTCACCCATGATTGGGATGATTCTTCGTAAGATGCCAGGTCATAATTACTGAATGTCATGGTGAGTTTCTGACTCTCTCCCTGCTTCAGTTCGCGTGTTTTTGCAAAGGTTTTTAACTCATACAATGGTTTATCCAGTTTATGCTTGGGAGCTGTGATGTACAACTCCACTACTTCCTTGCCGACTTTGTTGCCATTGTTGGTCACTGTCACTGTGGCTACATAATTATTACCTTCCTTACTGATGCTGGCCTTCGAGTAAGAAAAAGTAGTGTAGCTTAACCCATAACCGAAAGGATAGGAGACGGACTTGTCATTGGTGCAGAAGTAACGGTAGCCTACATAGATACCTTCTTCGTATTTGGTGGTACCGATATTTGGTAATGTTGCTATCTGTTCGGGCTTGAGTTGCCAGTCGTTTCGGTAGTTGTAATCTTTAGGAAAGTTTTTCGTCGACGGTACGTCGTTCAGGTTGACAGGAAAGGTGACGGGGAGTTTCCCAGATGGATATGCCGTACCTTTCAGTAGGTCGGCAATGGAATTACCACCTTCTTGACCAGGCTGCCATGTGAGTAGGATGGCATCAGGTTCATCTTTCCATGAGGCAGTCTCTATCGGACCTCCGATATTGAGGATAACCACAACTTTCTTGCCTTTCTGGTGGAAAGCTTTGCATACACCTTCAATCATCGCTGTCTCATCGGTTCCTAACGTGAAATCTTCAAAATAGCGGTCGGAACCTTCTCCCGAACTGCGTCCTATAGTTACAATGGCGATGTCATTATTGTCGACAGTATTGATGTAAGCGTCATTACTGATTGTTGGCTCTTTCATGCGTGGTTTAGGAAAAAACCCGTTGCCTGCCAAATTGCCCATCTCAGCATCCTGCTCCAACTTTCCGTACTTGATGTATTGGGTATAGAGTTTGGAAAGTAGCGTATCAGTGCTGTAACCGACATTTTTAAGTCCATCCATAAGATCGACCACGTATGCCTTGTTAACGTCACCAGAACCTGTTCCACCTGCGATGAGATTGTATGAGGTAGTGCCGAATATTGCAATGTTTTTAATTTTGTCATTCAGTGGCAGAAGCAATTCATTGTTCTTGAGAAGTACCATTCCTTCTACAGCTGACTGACGGGTGATTTTGGCGTGAGTAGTGAGGTCGGGTTTATTGCTATACTTATATCCAGCGTAGCGAGGTGTCTTAATAATATATTCTAGCATTCGTTTAACACAGAGATCTACATCTTTGATGTTGAGTTCACCTGATTTTACTTTGGTAATGATATCGTCTATTTGTTCTTTGCTGCCTGGCATCATCAGGTCATTACCTGCCTGTACCTGGACTACAGTATTGCGCAGGGCTGTCCAGTCGGTCATCACAAGTCCTTTATACCCCCATTCGTCCCGCAAAATAGTGGTGAGTAAGTCTCGACTTTCTTGAGTAAAGGTTCCATTGATTTTATTGTATGAAGACATCACAGTCCATGGTTTACTCTGACGTACAGCTATCTCAAATCCCTTGAGATATATCTCACGAAGAGCTCTTTGACTGATGATTGAATTGTTCTTTAAACGATTGCTTTCTTGATTGTTAGCTGCAAAATGCTTGATGGAAATTCCAACCCCGTTGCTCTGTATCCCGTTGACCATAGCTGCGGCTATACGGCCACATAATATAGGATCTTCTGAATAGTATTCGAAGTTGCGTCCACAAAGTGGATTACGCATGATATTCATTCCCGGGCCGAGGATTACGTCAACACCGTATTCTTTTACTTCGTTGCCTATGGCCTTGCCGACGCTATTAACTAAATCAGTATTCCACGACGACGATAGACTTGTGCCGATAGGGAAGCCAGTGCAGTAATAGGTCTTATTGTCTTTTGAACGGATAGGGTTAATGCGCAGTCCTGCGGGGCCGTCGGACACAACAGTGTTTGTGATGCCGAGGCGGCTGATAGATTTGGTTATTCCTGCTGCTCCCGGTACTATATCTTTGGAATTAGGATCCGAGTCGGATGGTAATCCGAAATATGACTTGCCTGTATATCCCACTAGTAGAGAGGCTTTCTCCTCGAGTGTCAAAGCTTTGACTACAGCGTCAATGTTGGTGCTGCTGAGTTTGGGTTGCGCTTTTGTGGAAATCGGACTGATTGCTACAATCATAATGAGCAATGATTCCAGTTTTTTCATGGTTTAAATATTAAATAAAAATCAGTTGACCGATCTTCGGTCAACTGATTACATATTAGGTATTTTAATGAGTGACCGGATTAATCTGCGAAAAGAGGATACTTAGCCATTATCTCGTTCACTCTCTTGCGAACGTTTGCTATTACATTCTCATTTTCAGGTGTATTGAGGACTTCTTCGATAAAGCCTGCAATCATGATCATAAGATCTTCCTTAGCTCCACGTGTGGTCAGAGCAGGTGTCCCTAGACGAATACCGCTGGTCTGGAATGCGCTACGACTGTCATAAGGTACCATGTTCTTATTGGCTGTGATATCGGCTGCAACGAGTGCTGTCTCTGCCACCTTACCTGTAAGATTTGGATACTTGGAACGGAGGTCGACAAGCATTGAATGATTGTCGGTACCCCCACTAACAATCGTGAAACCGCGTTTGATCAGTTCGTCGGCAAGAACCTTGGCATTCTTCTGTACCTGAGTTGCCCACTCCTTGAATTCAGGCTGGAGAGCTTCACCGAAAGCTACTGCCTTGGCGGCTATGACATGCTCAAGAGGACCGCCCTGTGTGCCTGGGAATACTGCACTGTTGAGTAACTGACTCATCATTTTGGTAACCCCCTTAGGTGTCTTCTTTCCCCATGGATTCTCAAAGTCTTTACCCATAAGGATAATACCGCCGCGCGGACCGCGGAGTGTCTTGTGGGTGGTGGATGTCACAATGTGAGCATATTTTACTGGATTCTTCAAGAGACCTGCTGCGATAAGACCTGCGGGGTGTGCCATGTCTATCATAAGAAGTGCACCAACTGAATCGGCAATCTTACGCATGCGTTCGTAATCCCATTCACGGCTGTATGCAGACCCACCGCCGATGATCAATTTCGGATGACATTCGTTGGCTAGCTTCTCCATCTCGTCGTAGTCCACACAGCCAGTCTCCTTGTTGAGGTCGTAACCTACTGCATGGTATAATATACCTGATGTATTGACTGATGACCCATGTGAAAGATGACCTCCGTGCTCAAGGTTGAGTCCCATAAATGTATCTCCGGGATTGAGGCATGTAAGCAGTACTGCAGCATTGGCCTGTGCACCTGAGTGGGGCTGAACGTTAGCAAATTCGGCATCGAAAAGTTTGCATACACGCTCAATGGCAATCGTTTCTACCTGATCTACAACACCGCAACCTCCATAGTAACGTTTGCCTGGAAGTCCCTCAGCGTATTTGTTCGTCAGGCACGAACCCATAGCCTCCATTACTTCGTCACTGACAAAATTCTCTGATGCGATAAGCTCCATGCCCTTAAGTTGGCGTTGATGCTCTTTCTCAATTAGGTCAAAAATCTCTTGATCTCTTTTCATTGTTGCTTATTTTTGATAAATTATTATACTCTAATTTATGGTGTGCAAAATTACTTATTATTTCTGTTATATGCAAATAAAAAGGTGGAATTCTCATACGAGTTCCACCTTGTTAATATCTTGTTCTTTTTCACAGTAGTGACATTTGAGTGTACCGTGTTCCTTGTCGACCACATGGAAGAGTGTCTCCATCGGTTCATTGTTGGTAATGCACTTTGGATTATTGCATTTCACTATGCCGCGCAACTCGTCGGGAGTCCTCACTTCTTTCTTCTCCACAACGTCAAAATCTCGTATGATATTAAGCACAATATTGGGAGCAACCACCGACAAATGTGAAATTTCTTCGTCGGTGAAGAACTTATCGGCAACCTTGACAATACCTTTCTGACCTATTTTTTTTGAAAGAAAATTCATGCCTATCGTCACAGGGGTTTTAAGATTATGAAGTTCTAGCAGGTTTACAACCTGAAATGTCTTATCTGCTGGTATATGGTCGATTACTGTTCCGTTCTCAATGGCGGCAACTAACATTTCTTGTCTTTTCATGATTGCTTATTTGATAAGTGTATTGTCCCTTTTTATCTCATCCAAGGTTATGCCTAATACATCGCAAATTATTGCTTGACGGGCATATAAACCATTGCGTGCTTGTTCGAAATAGTATGCGTGCGGATTATTATCGACATCGTAGGCAATCTCGTTGACACGTGGCAGGGGATGAAGTATCTTCATATTCTCGCGTACGTTTTCAAGCATGTTGTTGCGCAAAATATACACATTCTTCACACGCTCATATTCCATCAGGTCGGAGAAACGTTCCTTCTGTACGCGTGTCATATAAATGATATCAGCATCGATAATTTCTTTCTCATTGAAATCTGTATGCTCTATATATTTAATGTGGTTTTTCTTACAGTAAACCTTATATTCATCCGGCATAGCTAATTCTTTGGGTGCAATGAAATGGAATGTCGGTGAAAAATGACGCATCGCCATAATCAATGAATGGACAGTACGACCGTATTTCAAATCACCCACTAGATAGATATTCAGGTTCTCAAGCGTGCCCTGAGTCTTGTAGATGGAATAGAGGTCGAGCATCGTTTGCGAGGGGTGCTGGTTAGCTCCATCACCGGCATTGACAATAGGTACAGGCGCAACCTCACTGGCATATCTTGCGGCTCCTTCAAGATAATGACGCATAACGATGACGTCTGCGTAATTGGATACCATCATTGTCGTATCCTTAAGGGTTTCGCCTTTGGAGGAACTTGTCACCTTAGGATCGGTAAAACCGATAACACGCGCACCAAGGCGGTTGGCTGCGGTTTCAAAGCTGAGCCGTGTACGGGTTGAGGGCTCAAAAAAAAGTGTTGCTACAACTTTGCCTTTTAGAATTTCTCTGTTAGGATGTTTCTCGAATTCCTGAGCCATCTCAAGCATGTAATTAATCTTCTCTCGGGACAAGTCAGCAATCGTTACTAAACTATGGCTTTCCATTATTTTGTTTCTTATGTTTGAAATCGACCGCTAAGTTACATATTATTTTTAATTTAGTTGCGATAATTCGAGAGAAAATTGTATTTTTGCAGAAAATAAAGATGATTAACGCGCAAGCGAGAACTAAAAATAATGCTCAAATAGGCATGAGAAAGACTTTTATTCATTTTCTTTGGGGACTGTTGACAATATGTATATTGGCGACAATAATTACTTTTACGGCAATATTCCATGGGTGGATCGGATATATGCCACCGGTCGAAGACCTCCAAAATCCTATAAATAGATATGCCACTCAAGTATTTTCCGGTGACGGGAAACTTATGGGCACATGGAATTATAATAGGGAAAATCGCATCTGCGTGAATTATTCACAACTGGCTCCATCTCTTGTACAGGCTCTTGTAGCTACCGAAGATATTAGATTTTATAAACACTCGGGAATCGATTTCTACGCTTTAGCGCGGGCAGTAATCAAACGCGGACTGATGGGGCAAGCTAATGCTGGTGGAGGTTCTACAATAACACAGCAATTGGCAAAACAGTTGTTCTCGGATGTTGCACATAGCAGTCTGGAACGAATGCTTCAAAAGCCTATCGAATGGGCAATAGCTGTAAAAATTGAGAAAAACTATACCAAGGAAGAGATAATCACAATGTATTTTAATTACTTTGATTTCCTTCATAATGCTGTGGGCATAAAGACTGCAGCAAATACCTATTTTAATAAAGAGCCTTTTGACTTATCTACTACTGAGTCGGCTACTCTTGTGGGACTCTGTAAAAATCCTTCTTATTTCAATCCTGTACGCAATCCCGACAGATGTAAGGAACGTAGAAATGTGGTATTAGCACAAATGCATAAAGCTGGATATATCACCAAAGCAGAACTGAGCAAATATCAAGCAGAACCACTAGCACTCAGTTTTCATCGCACAGACCACAAAGATGGTATAGCAACATATTTTCGTGACTATCTTAGACGCATAATGATGGCTAAGAAACCCGATAAGACAAACTATCCATCGTGGAATAAAGGAAAATATTATGAGGACTCTTTGGCTTGGGCCACGGACCCCTTGTACGGTTGGTGTAATAAGAATTTTAAAGAAAACGGAGATCCATATAACTTGTACACTGACGGGCTGAAAGTATTTACTTCTATAGATTCAAGGATGCAACGTTATGCAGAAGAGGCTGTATACGAACACATAGCACAATTCTTACAGCCACGCTTCTTTGCTGAGAAGAAGGGCAGAAGCACTGCTCCATTTTCGGATGCACTGACTACAGGACAGGTTAGAGAAATATTGAAACGTTCGATGAGACAGAGCGAAAGATATATTTCGATGAAGAGTTCGGGGGCTTCGGACACTGAGATCAGAAAGGCATTCCGTACTCCTACAGGGATGTCTGTATTTACTTATCATGGAGAAGTGGATACAGTGATGACTCCGCTCGACTCTATAAAATATTATAAGTCATTCCTGCGTACCGGATTCATGAGCATGAATCCTCTTAACGGTATGGTTAAGGCGTATGTAGGCAATATCGATTTCACTCATTTCCAATATGACATGTGTATGGAGGGTAGACGTCAGGTGGGATCTACTATCAAACCGTTCCTATACTCTCTTGCAATGGAAAATGGTTTTTCACCATGTGATATGGCACCCAACGTGCAGAATACATATATGGTGGCAGGGCAGCCTTGGACTCCTCGAAATGCAAGCCATAGCCGATACGGACAAAACGTAACTCTGAAATGGGGATTGGCACAGTCCAATAATTGGATTTCTGCTTATCTTATGAGCAAGCTCAACCCTTCTGAATTTGTCAACCTAATACACCAATTCGGTATTAAGAACAATGATATTCATCCATCAATGGCTTTGTGTCTCGGTCCATGCGACATCTCCGTTGGCGAGATGGTCAGTGCATATACAGCATTTATCAATCATGGTATTCGTTGTGCCCCAATGTTTGTGACAAAAATCGTTGATAATGGAGGTAATGTGGTAGCTCAATTCCATCCTAGAATGAACGAAGTGATAAGCGAAGAGAGCGCATATAAAATGCTCGTATTACTCAAAGCTGTCATTGACGAAGGTACAGGAAGACGCATGAGATTTAAGTATAAGATGAAATGTGAGATGGGCGGAAAAACAGGCACAACTAACCGTAACAGTGATGCTTGGTTTGTCGGATTTACCCCCACGTTGGTAAGCGGATGCTGGGTAGGAGGTGAAGACCGTGACATACACTTTGATTCCATGAATATGGGACAAGGTGCAACTATGGCATTGCCTATATGGGTCTATTATATGAGAAAGGTATTCAACGACAAACGTCTTGGATATTCTGAAGATGCCATTTTCGACTTACCTGAAAATTACAACCCCTGTTATACCGAAGCAACTGAGGCTGAATACAATGGCATTGATGAAATTTATGAGTAGTGTGTGCTGCGAATGAATAGCTTGAATATGGAAAAATTGAATAGTAACAATATATTTACGGCTTCTGGTATAGGAGCGAATCCTTAACATAAATGAAGGACAATTACTATATCAGAAGCCGTAAATATATTGTTACCAAATAAAGTTTAACTTAATAGTTGTATCAGTTAGTTTGCAGATTCAAATTCTTTTAGGAACTTTGTGTTGTTTTCTGAGAACATACGAAGATCCTTAACCTGGTATTTTAAGTTCGTAATGCGTTCAACCCCCATTCCGAAGGCATAACCACTATAAATAGTACTGTCGATGCCGCATGATTCAAGAACCGCAGGGTCGACCATTCCACAACCAAGAATCTCTACCCATCCAGTGTGTTTACAGAATCCACAACCTATACCACCACATATATTACATGAGATATCCATTTCTGCACTTGGCTCGGTAAATGGGAAATATGATGGGCGAAGTCTTATCTTTGTTTCTGCACCAAACATCTCACGAGCGAATGTGAGGAGTACCTGCTTGAGATCGGTAAACGATACCTTCTTGTCTATATACAGGCCTTCCACTTGATGGAAAAAACAATGAGCACGGGCACTTATCGCTTCATTACGATAGACACGTCCTGGACAGATGATGCGAATCGGAGGTTGTGTAGTCTCCATAACACGGGCTTGAACAGAACTGGTGTGACTACGAAGTATTATATTTTTTGTGACGTCATTTTCATTCTTTTCAACAAAGAAGGTGTCCTGCATGTCACGGGCAGGATGGTCGGCTGCAAAATTAAGTTTTGTATAAACATGGAGGTCGTCTTCTACTTCTGGACCTTCTGCAAGAGTGAACCCCATCCTACTAAAAATGTCTATGATCTCATTCTTTACAATCGTAAGTGGATGACGTGTGCCGAGATTAATAGGGTAAGACGTTCGGGTTAGATCAATGTGATCGCTGCCGCTCTCTTCATTTTCGTATTTCTCCTTAAGAGAATTAATTTTATCAAGAGCAGACTGCTTCAACTCGTTGATCTTTATACCCACAGTTTTTTTCTGGTCGGCTGCTACATCACGAAAGTCAGCCATAAGTGCTGTAATTTCTCCTTTCTTGCTGAGGTATTTAAGTCTTATTACCTCAATCTCTTCAGCGTTTGAAGCCTTGAGGTCATTCACTTCGCTGAGAAGTTTTTCTATTTTTTCTAATATCATTGTATGAAAAATTATCATTGTTGAATAAATCAAGTGCAAAGATAATATTTTTCGCTTGAAAAATAATGAAATATCAAAATAAAGTGCTACTTTTGCACAAATTTTAGAGCCGTAATCTGTCGGTTATGTTAGTTTGTTATGGAAAAGAATATATTTTTATTGATTATTGTGCTGTTGAGTTTATTAGCTTGCTCAGGAGATAAATCAGGGCATACGGATAAAAACGCTGACACAATTGACTCATCTTCAGAAGTACCTGATTCAACTGAAAAGGTTATCTCTGATACTCCAATGCCAAAAGCTGCTGACGAATTGTTTGATGATTTCTTCTTTAACTTTGCTGCCAACAAAAAGTTACAGTTTAAGCGTATTTTATTTCCTCTTCCTGTTAATAATGGTAAGGATAGCATTATGATGAAAAAGAAGGACTGGAAGATGAATCAGTTCTTTATGCGTCAAAATTTCTATACAGTTATCTTTGACAACGAAAAACAAATGAATTATGTAAAAGATACGACAATTAACCATGTAATAGTTGAGAAAATAAGTCTGATAAAAAATAATGTCAAACAGTATATATTTGACCGTATCAATGGTCAGTGGATGATGACAAAGGTTAATAATGAAGCTATGTATCAATCAACAAATGCCTCTTTCCTTAAGTTTTATCAGCGATTTGTTGTCGATAGTGCATTTCAGGTTCGCAGCTTGAATAATCCTGTTAAATTCATTGGTCCTGATCCTGATGATGACTTCAGCCGTCTTGAAGGTATGATTACTCCGGATACGTGGTTCGGGTTCTGTCCAGAACTTCCAAGCGGAGTGATATATAATATTATTTACGGTCAGACCTATAAGGAAAGTAATAAGAAAATTTTTGTAAAAAGAGGTATTGCTAACGGACTTGAGATAGAATTGACGTTCAAAAAGGTCAAAGGGAAATGGAAGCTTGTTAAATTAGAAACTTAGTATGGTAATACAAACGAATTTCAGTCTATTGAAATTTAACACGTTTGGTATCGACGCTAGATGCGCTAAATTTTATGAATTTGACAATGAGGACGAACTACATTCTGTACTGTCCATGCTTAAAGGTGAGACACCCTTGGTTTTAGGAGCTGGAAGTAATCTGCTTCTCACTGGTAATTATTGCGGCTCAGTTGTCCATTCACATATAATGGGACATGAGGTAGTGGAAGATAATCCTGATTATGTGTTATTGCGTGTTGGCAGCGGTGAAACCTGGGATAATATTGTTGAGCTTTCGGTAAGAAACGGATGGTACGGAACGGAAAATCTTTCACTTATTCCTGGTGAGGTTGGAGCTAGTGCTGTTCAAAATATCGGTGCCTATGGTGCTGAAGTCAAAGATCTTATTTATGAAGTTGAAGCCTTCGATATTACTACAGGGAGGATCGTTGTGAAAAGCAATGCCGAATGTGATTATTCTTATCGTCAAAGCCGTTTTAAAAAAGATTGGAAACATAGATATATCATTACCAATGTAATATATAAATTAACAAAATGTTTCACCCCATTTGTAGACTACGGAAATATAAAATCGGAACTGGAGAAAAAAGGTGTGACTAATCCGACAGCTACGGAGGTTAGACAAGCAGTAATAGAGATACGACGTGCTAAATTACCAGATCCTGATGTCCAAGGAAATGCAGGAAGTTTCTTTATGAACCCAATTGTAAAAAGGGAAAAATATATGGAAATGGCTGCAACATATAAAGATATGCCTCATTATAAAATTGACGATGAGCACGAAAAGATACCAGCAGGTTGGATGATTGAAAAGTGTGGATGGAAGGGCAAAAGTCTTGGAAATGCAGCAGTACACAATAAACAGGCCTTGGTGCTTGTCAACTGTGGTGGAGCTTCGGGTAAGGAGTTGCTACATCTAAGTGATACTATACGCAAAGAGGTAAGAGACAAATTTGGAATTGAGATATTTCCTGAGGTTAATATCATATAATTATGCAACTTGTTATTTTAGGTTCGGGAACTTCCTGCGGGGTTCCGCAAATTGGTTGTGAATGTCGTGTTTGCAAAAGTGATGATCCGCATGACAAACGACTGAGATCTTCTGCCTTAGTGGAAACCGACAGGATGAGGATTCTTATTGACTGTGGTCCTGATTTCAGACAACAGATACTGACCAGACCTGCTTTTAAGAAAATAGATGCAGTATTAGTAACACATGCACACTATGATCATGTTGGAGGATTGGATGATTTAAGACCTTTTTGTACATTCGGAGATATCAATATATATAGTGATGCTTTAACGGCCTGTGATATTCGACGAGCCATCCCATATTGTTTTGAAGAGCATAAGTATCCTGGTATTCCAAATATCAATTCGAAAGTGATTGAACCATATAAATCCTTTGTCTTAGATGATATGAGAATTACTCCAATCCGTGTAATGCATGGAAATTTGCCTATCTTGGGGTATAGAATTAACAATTTGGCATATATAACCGACATGAAGACGATTCCAGATCTTTCGCTATCTTATCTTGAGGGCATTGACACTCTCGTCGTAAATGCATTAAGACCTAATACGTATAAAGATCATCCAACTCATCAGACAGTTGAGGATGCTATAGAATTCAGTAAAAGGATAAGAGCTAAGAGAACAGTTCTCATTCACATGAGCCATCATCTAGGCCTTCATAAAGAGGTAAATAGTATTCTTCCTAGAGGTATAGAATTGGCATACGACGGTCAAGAATTGCAAATTTAGTTCAAATTTATCTGAAAATACATTAAATAATATTATATATAAGGGATATTCCTAATCAAAAACTTGCAGATGTGATTTTTAATTGTATCTTTGCAGCGTTTTTCATAGTATTAGATTTAAGGTTAACAAAGGTTGGAGTACAGCGGTACTCCTTTTTTTATGTTTCTATTTAAATATATTGTTTTTTATTTTTATTTTTGAATATAAAATATTATATTTGCGAAACATAATATTAAAACTCTCAGCTATGGTACAAATCATTATTGTCTGTATTACAATCATTACTTGTCTTGTCATTTCAATTTATGTAATGCAAAAGAATACGTATCTGAGAAATGAATATTTGTCTTTAAAGACAATGTTTGACAACATGCAGTCTTATGTTTTCCTAATAGACAGTGGCGTAAACGTTAAAAAAACAAATTACTATCAACTCAATCCCGATGCCCCCAAAGACCAACCATTGATTTTTGGTAATGTTCTAAGATGTAAGAACGGATGTGATGCGGGTTTATGTGGCAAAAGTCCATATTGTGCACAATGTACAATTCGTGAACACATCACTAATGCACTGCGAATGAGAATCGATTTTAAAAATTTAGAAACTCACATGCATATATATACAACTAGCCATAATGTTGTGGAAACTGACGTTGTTGTTGACGGTAAATATGTAGAGATGAATGATGGTTCCTATATGGTGATAGATGTGAAAGATATTACGTCTACAAAAACACTACAGCGTTTATACCATGAAGAAAAATTGAAATCACAACGGGACAATAAAAGATATCTATCTTTGATAAGTAAGATTATTGATAATATTTCTTCACCATTTAATACTTTAAGTGGATATATTAACATGTTTTTTAATGCAAAGACATCAGAAGAGTTGGAGAATAGCGTCAAGTTTATTGGTACGCAATCTATTTTTATAAAAAACTGGATTGAGGATTTCGTTTCTCACGACATAATGGGACAAATTAAACCAGATTCAATCAATTCAAATACAAAATTTAAATCTAATGATGTGCAAACGATATTACCGAAACTCCTTGTTGCTACAACAAATGAAGAATTATTCAATAAAATAAAAGATTACACGACTAATAAATTTTCTGTTGAAATGAAACAATCAGATATAGACCTTGCTGTCGATGCTGTGGCTCTTTTTAATGTTTTTGCGGTCATTGTGGATCTTCCTAAAGACCGCACATATAATTTAATAAACACTTTACACAGAATAAAACCAAAATTACCGATTTTAATATTGACTGACATGATTACCGAAAAGAAAAATAACGGTACATACACAATTTACATAGACAATAAATTCAACCAAACTGATTTGATTAACTCCCTTAATGTGCTTGAAGTATAAAGTATAGATTGTTCTTAACAATTCTATTGTTTGTTGTGACGGGAAAAACCGCGAAGACGCCGAATGAGTTTATAACCCAACATAGCTCCGTCATAGATGGCCATGCTATTGTCGACAATATTAAAGACTTGTTCTGCTTTTGAGTTTGCCTCGCGAGGAGCAAATATATTATTCCATGTATTGGCAATAGATTCTTTTTGTTTACTTATCTTTGTCAACACTTGTAATTTCTCTTTTTCTATTTCCTCAAGAGTAGTGTAACCGTTGTTTACTTTTTTCATATACAGAATTGTTTATTCATCACTTTGACCATCGTCACTCAATAACACCTTCGATAAAAATCTCGTTAAAGGTTTCTCTATCCATTTCTTACGGAAGGCAAATACAAAGATGAAGAGAATAATAAAAAATACTGTAATGACAGAATAACCTCCAGCAAGACTTATTCCCATATATTTCTCCATGATATAAATTGAAGCAAATGAGAAATAAAAGAGAATCATGGCAGCCAAAACAAGTAAGATGACGCCTAAAATAAGTGCTGTACTCAGCAGGATGAGTTTCTCAACTACATCGAGCTTCACATAATCCTTCTGAAGCCCGATGTATTGTTTGATATCTTCAACCAACTGTGAGATGCACTCAATGTTTTTGTTACTTGAAAACATTTTTTTAATAAATTATTCTTGAGCAGGAGCTGCACCTGAAATATCATCAACTAAGTCGTCCATTTCCTTACGACTCAATTTGACATTATGTTTTTTCATAAAATCCTCCACTGCATCACCAATTTTATTACGTGTGTCCGAACCCTTATCCGGAGCAAGTAATATACCTAAGGCGGCACCAGCGACTGCACCACCAAGAAAAGCACTAATAATTCCTAAACCTTTCATAGCTTCTAAATTTTATTGTACAATTTTTAAAACTCAGTTCCACATCGAACTGACGAGAGCAAATATAGTTATTATTTTTGAATGCGAATAATATAAAGGTTGTTTTTTTTTATTTATGCCTTACTTTTTTGTATTTAACAAACTTTATGTGCCTTTATTCTCTCGTTTTGAGCTATTTTGTGTAATTTCGCCATGAATTGTAAACAAGTAACAACAAGTTTAATTTTAAAGATAAAAAATTAATATGAAAAAGTACATGGTTTTATGCGCAGGTTTGTGCGTGGCTTTTGCCTTTACCAGTTGTGGAAAATCTAGCGAGAGTGCATACAAAAAAGCGTATGAGAAAGCTAAACAGCAGGAAACTGTACAACCGACAATTGCAGTAGATGCAGACTCTAGTGCTGTTGTAACACCGTTAGTCGAAAAACGTGCAACTGAAACAAAGGTCGTTGATAATTACGACAATGTGGAAGTTCGCCCTGAGAGTGTAACGGTCATTAAAGGAAATGGATTAAAGGATTATAGTGTTGTTGTAGGGGCATTCAGTTTGAAAGCTAATGCCGAAGGTTTACATAGCCAGCTTAAAGCAGCAGGATACGATGCTCAAATTGTATTCAATAATGACCGTAAAATGTATAGAGTGGTGGCTGCAACATTCGCAGACAAATCATCTGCAGCACGTAGTCGCGATGAGTTCCGTGCTAAGTATCCAGACGCGTGGTTGCTTTATAACAAAAAATAAGATCATCAGTGGGGCGCATACTATCTATTGATTACGGTAAGAAACGTACAGGCATTGCCGTCACTGACCCTCTCAAAATAATTGCAGGGGGAGTGACGACAGTGTCTACTACAGATTTAGTCAAATATCTTACTGACTATGTTACCCGTGAAAATGTTGAACGGGTTATAATTGGTGAACCGAAGCAGAATGACGGAACGCCAAGTGAAAATATGAGTCGTATAACTCCATTTGTAAACAGATGGAGAAAATTATTTCCAAATATTCCAATGGAATTATATGATGAAAGGTTTACATCTGTATTAGCCCACAGGGCGATGATTGATGGAGGGTTAAGAAAAAAGGCACGCCAGAATAAAGCGTTAGTTGACGAGATAAGTGCTACAATTATTTTAGAAAGTTATTTGGAGTCAAAAAGATTATGATATTACCTATTTATATATATGGGCAGTCAGTGCTCAGAAAGGTTTCTCAGGATATACCAACGGATTACCCGGATTTAAATCAACTTATTGAAGACATGTTTCAGACTCTTACAGAGTCGGACGGTGTCGGACTAGCTGCTCCGCAGATAGGGAAGAATATACGTGTCGTTGTTATCGATCTGACAGTCCTTGCAGAGGAACATCCTGAATATACGGATTTCAAACGTGCATATATTAATGCGCATATTATTGAAACCGACGGAGAAAAAAAATCAATGGAGGAAGGTTGCCTAAGCATTCCTGGTATACATGAAAATGTAATAAGACCCACTCGTGTTCATGTTAGGTATCTCGACCAGCAGATGCAACCACATGACGAATGGGTAGACGGATATCTGGCTCGTGTCATGCAACACGAGTTTGATCATCTTGATGCAACAATGTTTGTTGACAAGATATCTCCGTTGCGCAAACAGCTTGTCAATGGCAAGCTGAAACATCTAATCAAAGGTAGGGTGCATTGCTCATACCGATATAAAGCGGTATTGAAATAAATGTTGCGTAGATTCTTTTTGCTATTTTTTATAGCATTATCTGTATCTGTATCGGGACAAGTTAACACCGATAAGGTCATAAAAATAGGATGTAGTGCTCTTTATTATGAGGATTATGTACTCTCGATACAGTATTTCAATCAGGTAATCGATGCGAAACCTTTTCTATATGAACCATGGTTTTATCGTGGACAGGCAAAATACTATCTTGATGATTACCACGGGGCGGAAGAGGATTGCAATGAATCGATTAAACGAAATCCTTTCTTTACATCGAGTTATCAGTTGCGTGGATTATGCCGTATTCTACAAGGTGAATTCGACGGAGCTATTAACGATTACGAATTTGCGATATCACAAAATCCAGAAGATCAAGGACTCTGGTATAACCGGGTTCTTTGTCGTATACAACAGAAGGATTATAAAAATGCATTATTAGATCTAGATACAGTATTGACCCACTGGAAAAACTTTGCAAAAGGATATGCCTTACGTTCAGATGCCTATTTGCTTGCAAGAGATACGACTGAAGCAATTAATTCTTTGGGAAAGAGCCTTGAGTTAGACCCATACGATGGTGAGGCATGGACGGCACAGAGTGCTCTTTATCTGTCGCGTCAACAATGGAGGTATGCTGAAGCTTCTCTAAATAAGGCAATACACTTATCGCCAAGGGTTTCAAACAATTACATCAACCGTGCTTTGGCACGATTCAATCAAAATAATCTTCGTGGTGCAATGTCAGACTATGACGCCGCATTGGATCATGATCCAAACAACTTTCTAGGGCATTACAATAGGGGATTGCTTTGTGCTCAAGTCGGTGATGATAATAAAGCTATCAATGATTTCGATTTTGTATTAAAGGTTGAACCTGACAACCTCATGGCACTATTCAACCGTGCACAGTTGCTTGATAAAACTGGTAATTTACGAGGAGCAATAAACGATTACTCAAGAGTAATCAAACAATATCCTAATTTTTGGACAGGACTGCATTGCAGGGCTGTATGTTACAGAAAACTCGGTGAGACGAAAAATGCAGAAATAGATGAATTCCGCATTTTTAAAGCACAATTGGATAAGCGCTATGGAATACAGCACAGGTCAGCTAGGCATACAGTCAGAAAACGAAGTGATGTAGATATGGACAAGTACAACAATCTGGTAGTCGCTGACGAGGAACAGAACGAACACGAATATAAAAGCGAATACAGGGGTAGGGTGCAAGATCGTTATGTCAATATAGAATTTTGCCAGATGTACAATTTATCATTTATTGATAATAACAGTGAAATTGGTACTTATATTGCCTTTGAATCAAGTGTAGATTCGCTTAATCAAACTCGGAACGTATCTCATAAGATCTACATAAATACTGGTGCTAATTTGGATCAGGAACAATCTAAAGTATATTTTAATATGCTCGACAGCCTCACTCATGTGGATACGACGAACATGTCTCTATCTTATAGAAGCAAACATTTATTAGAACGTGCTATCGCCTATAGTGTAATTCAAAATTACGAGAATTGTATTGAGGAGGTAACTGCTTCAATAAAAGCTAAAGATGGGATGGCGTTAGCGTATTGGTTGAGGGGTGTCGGAAGGTTTAAACAGCTTCAATTTGAATCGTCTCAAGGCATTGATATCGGACTTAAGAATGAAAGTGCTATTGAAGATTTCACAACTGCAATTAAAATCAATTCTTCAAATGTATACCTCTATTATGACAGAGGTAATGTATACGCTTATCAGAAGAATTATGACCAAGCGATAAGTGATTATACAGAAGCGTTGAAAATTGATAAAAATATACCGGAAGCTTATTACAACAGAGGTTTGTCTTTTATATATAGCGGAAAGAAAGATTTAGGAATTAAAGATCTTAGTAAAGCTGGAGAATTAGGATTATATACAGCATACAACGTGATCAAGAAGTATCGTAAATAATTTAAACTGATTTTTTTTACAGAAAAATTCTGGTATTACAAAAGATTTCTTTAATTTTGCAATTCGAAAGATAAAAAACAAATGATTATGATAAAAATCACATTTCCTGACGGTTCTGTTCGTGAATACGAACAGGGCGTTACGGGTCTGCAAATAGCAGAGAGTATTTCACCAGTTTTGGCACGTGATGTGTTGTCTTGTGGTGTCAATGGTGATACTGTTGAGCTAAACCGTCCAATCGTTGCAGATTCCGCAATTTCTTTATATAAATGGGATGATGAACAAGGTAAGCATTCTTTCTGGCACACTAGCGCCCATCTGCTTGCAGAAGCTCTTCAGGAACTTTATCCTGGAATACAGTTTGGTTTCGGACCAGCTATAGAAAACGGCTTTTTCTATGATGTGATGCCCAAAGAGGGTGATGTAATCAAAGAAGGAGATCTTTCAAGAATTGAGAAGAAAATGCAAGAATTGGCTTCTAAGAAGGAACCACTTGTACGCCGCGAGGTATCTAAATCTGAAGCAATCAAAGAGTTTAAGACTGACGGACAAGAATATAAATGTGAACACATCGAACAGGACTTACAAGATGGTTCAATAACCACATATACACAAGGCTCATTCACGGATCTTTGTAAAGGACCACACCTTATTAATACTGGTGCAATCAAAGCGATCAAACTGACTAGTGTTGCCGGTGCCTTTTGGCGTGGAGATGCAAACCGTGAACAGATGACCCGTATATACGGTATTACATTTCCAAAGAAGAAGATGCTTGACGAATATCTAGTTATGATCGAAGAAGCAAAGAAACGTGACCACCGTAAAATTGGTAAGGAAATGGAACTGTTCATGTTCTCTGAGCGTGTCGGTAAGGGATTGCCTATGTGGCTTCCTAAAGGAACGGAGCTGCGTATTCGTCTGCAGGACATGTTGCGTAAGATACAAAAACGTTATGGTTATCAGGAGGTTATGACACCTCATATAGGTTCAAAGAATCTTTATGTAACCAGTGGTCACTATGCCCATTATGGAAAAGATTCGTTTCAGCCGATACATACTCCGGAAGAAGGGGAAGAATATATGCTTAAACCGATGAATTGCCCTCATCACTGTGAGATTTTCTCATGGAAACCACGTTCATATAAGGATCTGCCTTTACGTATTGCAGAATTTGGCACTGTTTATCGTTATGAACAGAGTGGAGAGTTACACGGATTGACCCGTGTGCGCTCGTTTACGCAGGATGATGCTCATATTTTTTGCCGTCCCGATCAAGTGAAGGATGAATTTCTCCGCGTAATGGACATCATAAACATTATCTTTACAGCGTTACATCTCGATAGCTATGAAGCTCAGATATCTCTCCGAGATCCGAATGACCGTGAAAAATATATAGGTTCTGATGACGTTTGGGCTAAGTCTGAACAAGCTATCATAGAGGCTTGCCAAGAGAAAGGCCTTAAAGCTAAAATAGAATATGGTGAAGCTGCATTTTATGGACCTAAACTTGACTTTATGGTCAAGGATGCCATCGGTCGCCGTTGGCAGTTAGGTACGATTCAGGTTGACTACAACTTACCAGAACGTTTCAAACTGGAATACACTGATTTGGATAATTCAAAGAAAACTCCAGTGATGATCCATCGTGCCCCATTCGGTTCAATGGAACGTTTTATTGCTGTGCTTATCGAACACACCGCCGGTCATTTCCCATTATGGCTCACTCCGGATCAGGTCGCGATTTTGCCTATTAGTGAAAAGTTTAATGAATACGCTGGTAAAGTATGTAAATATTTTGAAAGTGTTGGTGTTCGTGCAATTATTGACGATCGTAATGAGAAAATCGGTCGCAAGGTTCGTGATAATGAGTTAAAGAGAATACCTTACATGGTAATAGTTGGCGAAAAAGAACAAGCCGAAGGTAGTGTTGCTGTAAGAAAACAAGGTGTAGGTGATCAAGGAACAATGACATTTGAGAATTTCGCAAAAAAGATAAACGACGAAGTTGCAGAAATAACTCAATGTTTCTAGCATAAAGTTAATACAATAAGCTTAATTTTGAAAATAATTAAAATATATTTTGGAGTTTCGTTTGTTTTGCTGTAACTTTGCAGCCGCTTAGCATAAAATAGTTGAATGAAGAATGAAAAGAAACAAGAGTATCGCATAAATGAACAAATTCATGTGCGTGAAGTCCGCCTCGTAGTTGACGACGGAGAAGCAAGGGTTTTACCTACTTATCAGGCTATTGCATTAGCACGAGATGCTGGTGTAGACTTGGTAGAAATATCTCCTAATGCTCAACCACCTGTGTGTCGTCTTATCGACTATTCGAAATTCCTTTATCAGCAGAAGAAGCGTCAAAAAGAGCTTAAAGCTAAACAAATTAAGATAGAAGTAAAGGAAATTCGTTTTGGGCCGCAGACTGATGAGCATGATTATCAATTCAAGTTGAAGCATGCACAAGAATTCCTTAATGAAGGGAATAAGGTTAAAGCATATGTTTTCTTTAAAGGGCGTTCTATACTCTTCAAGGAGCAGGGCGAGGTGTTACTTCTCCGTTTTGCCAATGACTTGGAAAATTACGGAAAAGTGGAACAGATGCCTTTACTTGACGGGAAAAAGATGTTCCTGTATTTGGCACCAAAGAAAACAGCTATTGTCAAAAAGAGTCAACAGACAACAGATCGTGAAAAAACTACTGTAATGACAAATTCGGATAGCATAGACCTGCAACAGAAAGGGAAAAAAGAGGTTACAGGTTCTACTACACCAATTATTGACAACGGTCTATTTGCAAATGCACAGATAAGTGATGTTGCAAGACAGATGCTTTCTACCGAAGAAAAATCAGAGAATTGAAAAAATGTGCGTAACGTCTTGGTATATACGTTGCCACAGTATAATAAATAATAAATAACAAAAAAGAAAAATGCCAAAAGTTAAGACAAACTCCGGTGCGAAGAAGAGATTCACGTTTACCGGCACAGGTAAAATTAAGCGTCATCACGCTTTTCACAGCCACATTCTGACTAAGAAGACAAAGAAACAAAAACGTAATTTGGTTCATCAGACACTTGTTGACCAAACAAATCTGAAGCAGGTTCGTGACTTGCTTTGCCTGCGTTAATTAGAAGTCAAACATTTTAAAGGAAGAAACTATGCCAAGATCAGTGAATCACGTTGCTTCAAGAGCAAAGAGAAAAGAGATTTTAAAACTTACCCGTGGTTATTACGGTGCAAGAAAAAATGTTTGGACGGTAGCAAAAAACACCTGGGAGAAAGGTTTAACTTATGCTTACCGTGATCGTAAAAACAAAAAACGTACTTTCAGAGGACTGTGGATTCAGCGTATCAATGCTGCTGCACGTCTCGAAGATATGAGTTATTCAACATTGATGGGTGCTATCCACAAAGCTGGTATCGAAATTAACCGTAAGGTTTTGGCTGATCTAGCTGTCAACAACCCTGAAGCTTTTAAAGCTATCGTTGATAAAGTAAAGTAAATAACTTTCTAAGAATAAAGCCTGCATCCTTAAAGATGCAGGCTTTATTTTTTCTTACTTACTAACTTTTTATACCTTTCATGGTAAGTGATATCCTATTTCTTTTTGTATCAATCTCAAGTACTCTTACTCTGACATGCTGATGAAGTTTTACTTCTTTTGTGGGATCGCTTACAAACTTATCGGCTAATTGTGATATGTGAACTAATCCATCTTGATGAACACCAATATCTACAAAAGCGCCAAAGTTTGTAATATTAGTAACAATACCGTTGAGTTCCATTCCTGGAAAAAGATCACTTACATTCTTAGCATTCTTGTCGAATTCGAATACCTCAATCTCACTTCTCGGATCACGACCAGGTTTGTTCAGCTCTTTCATTATATCATTGAGAGTAGGCATACCAACAGTATCCGTTGTATATTTCTCTAGTTGTATTTCCTTACGCTTATCTTTATCATTGATAAGTTGAGTTATTGTGCAACCGCATTCTTTTGCCATCTTTTCAACGATATAGTAACTCTCAGGATGCACAGCACTATTGTCTAGGGGATTTTTTGCATCTGGTATTCTTAGGAATCCTGCACATTGTTCAAACGCATTATTTCCTAATCTTGCTACTTTCTTTATTTCTGAACGACTCTTGAATGCACCGTTTTCTCGTCTATATTCAACAATATTCTTTGCCAATTGAGGACCGAGTCCGCTGACATACATAAGTAGATGTTGACTGGCTGTATTTAGATTTACTCCCACAGAGTTGACACATCTCTCTACAGTCAGATCAAGACATTTTTTTAGTTTTGACTGATCAACGTCATGCTGATATTGTCCCACACCGATGCTTTTAGGGTCAATCTTAACAAGTTCGGCAAGTGGATCCATTAATCGTCTACCTATTGAAACTGCACCTCTTACTGTAACATCTTCCTCAGGAAATTCATCTCTTGCTGTCTTTGAAGCTGAATATATAGAAGCGCCGTCTTCACTGACAACAAAAATCTGAACATCATAAGCGAAGTGGAGTGAGCGAATAAAAGTATCCGTTTCGCGGCTGGCAGTTCCGTTACCTATAGCGATGGATTCTATATGATACTGTTCTACCATGTGTTCTATCTGCTTCGTAGCAAGCACTCTGTCATTTTTTGGAGGGTGGGGGAATATCGCTTCATGATGGAGTAAGTTCCCTTGGGCGTCAAGGCATACGACCTTACAGCCCGTGCGAAATCCCGGGTCGACACCCATTACCCTTTTCTGACCTAACGGAGCGCCCAAAAGCAGTTGTCGAAGATTCTCAGCGAAAATATTAATAGCTTCTTCATCGGCTCGTTCTTTGCTTATAGCAGCAAATTCTGTTTCAATAGATGGTTTTATAAGTCTTTTATATGAATCTTCTGTAGCGTCACCAACCAGTTTACTGCAAGCACCATTTCTGTAAACAAAGTTTCTTTTCAGTATGTCAATACACTCATCATCATCTGGAGATATACTGACGCGAAGTATGCCTTCCGTCTCACCGCGACGCATTGCAAGCAGGCGGTGAGATGAGCATTTCTTTAGAGGTTCTGATGACTCGAAATAATCAGAATACTTGGCGGCATCTTCACTATCGGCTTTTACTTTGATTACTTTTGATGTGATAACTGCCTCACGACTAAAAATTGTTCGAATCTGATGACGGGATTTTTCGTCCTCACTTATATTCTCTGCAATAATATCCTGAGCACCTTTGATAGCCATAACTACATCTTTGACATCACCTTTAACAAAACGTTTCGCTACGGAATCAGGATTCTGCTCACGTTGTAGCAATATAATCTGAGAAAGAGGTTCGAGGCCCATTTCACGAGCAATCTGTGCCTTTGTACGACGCTTTGGTTTATATGGCATATATATATCCTCCAACTCATTTGCGTCCCAGCAACTATCAATGCGTATACGTAACTCAGGAGTCATCTTCTCTAAATCTTCAATCGTTTTGATTACGGTCTCCTTACGCTTTTGAAGAGCAGATAACTTATCATTCATCTCGCTTATCTGAGCTATTTGTACTTCATCAAGCCCTCCCGTACGTTCTTTTCGGTAACGACTCATGAATGGAATGGATGCTCCTTCACTTAACAGTTGAAGCGTATTTTCGACACTACGTGCCGGTAATACAAGTTCCTTGCTTATTTTTAGTGTAAAAATATTCTGTTCCATCATATATATACTATTTATAACCTGCCTCACCGAGACAGAGCAGATGCAAAGGTAACTAATTATCTCGAGATAATAAAGATTTGCAAACTAAAAAGAGTGAATCAATTAGCGTCTATACGAGGTCGTTTATATAGGCCGATAATATAAAAAACAAGAAAGACATTTCTAATTAATTCTTATGCTTTTTACTTGTAGATGATTTACTCATCTATATTGAACAAAATCGATCAATTAGTTTTTTACGGAATATACGTCCAACAATTACATAATCAATCTTATCAAATGGGGGATAGAAGTGACATACATTATCAATTACTTCTATTAAATAGTTTAAATTGATGATATATGACTGGTGAACTTGTATAATTTGTGTGGCATCTTCAAAATATCATATATCTTAGTCAACTTGTCTTCCGGTTCTGTACTTCTACGTATACTTAGCGTATTGCCATTGCTTTTCGGGGCATTCATTGTTACACGTACCTGTGTACTCATAATTCTAAGGAGTTCTTCCCACCGGATAGTTACACCGGCTTTTCTTAATCAGTATTTCACCGTAGATATAATCCAATAAGCAAGTACGGCAAGGTTCAGATGTGCCTTGGCTCCCTCATCGCTCTTGTCATAAATGGGGCGTATCATCAAGAATCCAGGCTAATTCCTTCCGCCGGCTATCATTGTGCAAAGTCTTCAGTTCACCAAGACCAAAGACCATTCGCTGATGAGTATACCCATTTTATCTCCGGTACGATTCGCACAGCCGGTAATAACTGCATGGCACAATTACGCTTCTGGCGTATTACCGGCATAAGGTAAGGGCCTGAGGCCTGACATAACCCCAACCTTCCTAAAATAACTTTTAAAAAATCCCTGCTGTCGTCACACCAAACAGTCTAAACATTTGACCAACAAGATGATATTATTGTAAAACGACCGTCCCGACCGTCACAAAATGACGCTCAACCGTCACAAAAAGTATTGAGAAAATTCCTGATATGTATCAAAACGAACCTTCAGAACATTGCTCACGAGCTCAGATTCTGCTGTTTTTGCTTTCCAGAGATATACTCTGCCTAGGTAAGAGCTATGCTCGCAGAGAGAAACAACATAACCATGCGATGATGAGAGTAAAGTTCGACTATTTCGACAACAAATCCGAGCGTAAATCGAAAGCGACCACGCTCGATGACCTCAACACCCTGATCAAGTGCGGAAAGTATGGCAGTCAGTGCTGCCGTCTGTCGTGTAAACTTGCAATCATACCGAGTATCAATACAGAAACGCTGTAGGCTGAGATCAGCCACAACGGACACAAATGCTCTATATAGTGAGGATGAAGTGGAGATACACCTGTGCAATCGCAGTATCAAGGAGGACGACGTCACCGTTTAAGAAGGGGTCAAGATGCTCAAAAGACTGAGCTTCAAGCACAAACACAACCGTACTGGCTCAGAATACTACGTCATCAGAATCTCTGCTGTGACGATACCCTGACAAAATGTGACAGTGCGGCTCTCTGAAAATAATCAATAAACGATTCATAATATGCAAGTTATCACCGCATCGGTGACGATAACGGTAAAAATTTAAAAACAGATATTTATATTGTTGTTTGATTGAGATCTAACTGCAAAATAATACCGAATCAAGTGAATGAATATTAATAATTCCGCTATATAGCTAACTGATTCTAATTGGCAGATAATGAGTTGTTTAATTTGTTTAATTAAATTGATTATTTACCGTAAAACGCCGCCATTACGTCGCTACTGATTTTTCTCGTTCTTTACCATAGAATCTTCCGATCCGGTATGTATCCTGCGGTTGCGGAAGTTATAGTGTCTGAGAATTCTCTTCAGTTTCTGGAATGATGATGTATTCTCCTTTAGGGCTTTTTATACCGACCTTATCAGATGCTGAATGGCGGATGCCCTCATTCCTGCTGTGAATAGTCGAACCTTATCTTTACGCTTAGCTCTACGATTAAAAGTAGGGCTACTTTTGATGTCCGCACATAGCGTAGCATGGTACGGAGCATAGTTCCCGAGTGATGTTTCAGCGACTTTTTGCGCCGTTCCGCAATGTTATCCTAAAATCTGATCATCTTTATAATCAGCTTCTTATGCCGCTTTGTTGATGTAGTGACGTTATTTACCTTTTATTTTTGTGTTGTGTGTAAAATTCAATTAATCCATTACCCGGAGAGCTGCTAGAATCTCATTGTTCTCAGAGCGTGTACCGATGGTGATTCTGAGACAGTTATTGCAGAGATGAATGCGTGAACGGTTGCGAACAATAATACCTTTTTCCATAAGGTAATTGTAGATATCAGGTGCATCATTCATCTTAGCTAGGAAGAAATTTGCATCAGAAGGGTAGATGAGTTCACATGACGGGAGCATCTTGAATGCCCCTATCATGCGGCCACGCTCCTGAAGTAATGTTCTAATCCACTTGTCCACTTCAAAAGGATCTTTGAGAGCTTCCAATGCCTGATTTTGAGTAAGAATATTTACATTGTATGGATATTTCACCTTATTAAATAGGTCTATAATATCCTTATTTGCCATAGCAATACCAAGACGAATGGCTGCACAACCCCATGCCTTGCTGAATGTATTTAATACCACAAGGTTGGGATATTTGTCCAGTTCTAGACGGAAAGGTTTCTGAGAAGAGAAATCGCTGTAAGCTTCATCTACAACAACCAGACCGTCAAACTGAGTGAGCACTTTTACCACCTCGTCACGGTTGATGTTATTTCCTGTAGGGTTATTAGGTGAGCATATCCAGATAAACTTCGTATTGCGGTCACAAGACCTCAAAATCTTATCTGCAGATATTTGAAACCTTTCATCCAGGTCTACACGACGATACTCCACATCATTGATGTCCGCACAGACCTTATACATACCATAAGTAGGTTCGATAGCCACGACATTATCTGTACGTGGGCGAGCAAAACAACGATACATAAGGTCGATAGCTTCATCACTGCCATTGCCTAGGAATATCTGATCTTCACGTACACGCTTGATAGGAGCGAGCAGTTTCTTAACTTCGTTCTGTAGCGGGTCCGGATAACGGTTATATGGCGAGTTATAGGGATTCTCGTTGGCATCAAGAAACACATGAGCATTGTCGACACTACTATATTCATTACGCGCGGAACTATACGGAGCAAGAGCCCATATATTAGGACGTGTGAGTTCTTTTAATGATTTCATATTCAACTTTATTTTATGTCGTCAACTCTAAGTTTCATTGCATTTTTGTGAGCATCAAGATGCTCATTTTCTGCCATAATCTCAACGGCTTTACCAATCTGACGTATACCTTCTGGAGTGATTTCCTGAAATGTTAATTTACGGTTGTAGCTGTCGAGATTGACACCATTATAAGCCACAGCATAACCATGAGTCGGAAGGGTATGGTTTGTGCCGCTTGCATAGTCGCCAGCACTTTCAGGAGTATAATTACCTAGAAATACGCTGCCAGCATTGATGACCCTCTCTGAAAGTTCTGTGTAATCCGATGTCTCAATAATAAGGTGTTCGGGTGCGTAAGCATTACTTAAGTCTATCGCTTCATCTTTGCTATTAACAAGAACTAATCTACTGTTTTCTAGAGCTTTAATAGCAATTTCTTTACGTGATAGTTCAGCAAGTTGAACCTCTATTTCTATCTGTACTTTTTTAAGCATTCTTTCGTCGGTTGTGATAAGCATCACCTGACTATCGATTCCATGTTCAGCCTGAGAGAGAAGATCGGAAGCTACAAATGCAGGGTTTGAACTTTCATCTGCGATAACGGCCACTTCACTAGGACCAGCAGGCATATCAATAGCTACGTCATGCAGACTGACCTGCTGTTTTGCTGCCATTACGTACTGGTTTCCTGGACCAAAAATTTTATATACCTTCGAGATAGACTCAGTACCGTAAGCCATTGCTCCAATGGCTTGTACACCACCAGCCTTAAATATTTTATTTACACCGGCGATACGAGCTGCCATAAGAATGGCCGGGTTGACCTTACCTTCACGATTAGGAGGGGTGCAGAGCACAATCTCGGAACATCCTGCAATCTTGGCTGGGGTGGCAAGCATAAGCACCGTGCTGAAAAGTGGTGCCGTACCCCCAGGAATGTATAATCCTACCTTTTGGATAGGTACACTCTTCTGCCAACAAGTAACGCCAGGACGGGTTTCAATCTTGCTGGCAGTAAACTTCTGGGAATGATGGAACAAAGCAATGTTTTCATGAGCCAGAATCAGAGCGTCTTTAAGCTCTTTAGAGATCAGCTTTTCAGCTTCCTCTATTTCGGCTTCGGTTACGGCGAGGTTATACAGTTCCACATGGTCGAAAGCCTTCTCATACTCGATTACGGCCTTATCTCCATTGTTGCGAACCTTGTCTAACACGTCCTTAACAGTCGCGCTCAGTTGTGAGACGTCTAAATGAGGGCGCTCAACAATACGTTTCCATTCTTCCCTTGCAGGATATTTGATGATGTTCATATTAAAATTATAATATCATTTTCTCGATATTTGTGACAAGTATGCCCTGAGCACCTAAAGCCTTAAGTTTACCGATGATCTCCCAAAAGCGTTTTTCATCAAGAACGGTATGTATGGAGCACCAATCCTCGTCTGCCAAAGGGATTATCGTAGGACTCTTTATTCCCGGCAACACAGCGGTAATTTCCTTTACCTTATCTTTGGGAGCGTTCATCATTACATATTTCTTGTCCTGTGCGCTACGAACTGCGTCAAAACGAAACAACATCTGCTGTAGAATTTTCTTCTTATCGGCAGACATTTTTTTGTTTCCAATAAGTAGAGCCTCGCTCTTCATAACAACTTCTACTTCACTTAAATTGTTACTTATCAGTGTAGATCCTGAACTGACAATGTCGAAGATGGCATCAGCCAAATGGATACCAGGTGCAATCTCTACACTACCAGTGATTACATGAACCTCGGCGTCAATACCATTATCGTTCATGTATTTGCGAAGTATGTTTGGATATGACGTGGCAATTTTTTTACCATTAAACCATTCCAGCCCTTTATAGTCGGCACTTTGAGGGATGGCTAAAGAGAGACGGCATTTGCTAAATCCGAGACGGGAAATGATTTCAGCATTTTCGCCGCGTTCAACAAACTCATTTTCACCGACAATACCTAAATCGGCCACACCACTTGCTACGCTTTGTGGAATATCATCATCGCGAAGAAACAAAACTTCGATAGGGAAATTTGTAGATTGGACAAGCAAAGTGCGTTTGCTTGAACTGACTTTTATATCTGCTTCAGCAAGCAGAGCCATTGTGTCTTCGAAAAGACGGCCTTTAGATTGAACGGCAATACGTAACATCATTTTATTTTCTTAAAATTTCACTGCAAAAGTACTGTTTTTTATACTAATCTGCAAATAAAGTTGTACTTTTGCAGTCACATTTAAAAGGATTTGGCAATTTATTGCATAAATATTTATTAAACTGAGGTTTGAAATACATTATCTTAATATTATCCGTTTTTCTATTTGTTGATTGTTCTGACAAAAAGAATGATATGACATCGATGCCTTGGGGCGATACGTCGCAAAATAATTCGATTGATAGAGGCTACGACTTGTCAAACATTATGGATAATGGAGAGCTGATAATGCTCACACTAAGTGGTCCTGAAACATATTACGACTATCATGGACGTGCTTTGGGATTAGAATATATGATGTGCGAAAAGTTTGCACAGATGGAGGGGGTGAGTCTTAGAGTGGAGGTTTGTACCGACACCGCAGAAATGGTAAAAAAACTACTTAACGAGGATGCAGATTTGATTGCATTTCCTCTGCCAGAAAATATTAAGGGGGCAAGCCAACTCAAATTTTGCGGCGCCGGCATTGATTCGTTGCATGTTCAATGGGCTGTGCGCAAAGACTGTGAAGAACTAGCCAGGGCTCTTAATAAATGGTATAAACCCGGAATGAGGAAAGAAAACAAACAGGAAGAAGAGTTCCTGCTCAGCACGCGAAGCATTAAACGACATATTTATTCACCGATGCTCAACCGCAGAAGTGGTATAATATCACATTATGACGGTTATTTTATGACTTATTCCATGGACTTCGGATGGGATTGGCGTTTGATGGCAGCCCAATGTTATCAGGAGTCATGCTTCGACCCAAAGGCAGTATCGTGGGCAGGTGCCTGCGGATTAATGCAGATTATGCCAGGCACAGCTGCCCATTTAGGATTACCATTATCACAGTTGTATGACCCGGAGATGAATATAGCTGCTGCTGCAAAATATCTCAAGGAGCTATCAGGCAAGTTTAATGATATACCTGACCGTATGAATCGCATGAGTTTCATTTTGGCATGTTATAATGGAGGTTATAATCACGTGCGTGACGCTATGCGACTGGCACAGAAACATGGTAAGAATCCGCATGAATGGAACGAAGTGTCAAAGTATGTACTTCTCCTCAGCGAGTCCGCCTATTATCGCGATCCAATAGTACAACACGGATACATGAGAGGTTCAGAAACCGTTGGATATGTGCAAAGAATACATGAACGCTGGGCTCAATACAGAAGCTTGGCACATACACCGCGTCTAGGTATACCTCCCGAAAAATCAAAACATCGGAACAGATATAACTAAATAAGAGTTATAAGGTGAATAACTCTCTTATAGCATTCCTTTAGTACTGGGTAGTTCGTAGTGATAGATATCACGTTTTACAGCCATTTTCAGACTCCGTGCCAAAGCTTTGAATATACCTTCTATTTTATGATGCTCGTTTGTACCTTCAGCTTTGATGTTAAGATTCATTTTTGCCGAATCACTCAGACTCTTAAAGAAATGTAAAAACATCTCTGTCGGCATTTCTCCAATCTTCTCACGTTTGAATTCTGCATCCCATACTAGCCATGGACGTCCACCAAAATCCAAAGCGACAGAGCAGAGACAATCATCCATTGGCAGGCAATATCCGTATCGTTCAATGCCTCGTTTATCACCAAGTGCCTGACTAAGACAGTCGCCAAGTGCGATAGCCGTATCCTCAATAGTGTGATGCTCGTCAACATACAAGTCGCCGTCTACCTTAACACTAAGATCCATCATACCGTGCTTTCCAATCTGTTCGAGCATGTGGTCAAAAAATCCCAATCCAGTAGATATGTTGCATTTACCGGTACCGTCAAGGTTTAACTTTACATAGATATCTGTCTCCTTCGTTGTTCGTTTTACTTCTGCAGTGCGTTCGCCAGCAAATAATAACTCAGTTATTTTATCCCAAGAACATGAATCAGAGAGTATAAGAGCTTTACAACCTAGATTCTCTGCCAGATTCCGATCCGTTTCACGATCGCCAATAACATAGCTCCCTGCTATATCATAGTCACAATTGTCAATATATTTTGTTAGCATACCTGTTCCGGGTTTTCTCATTGGAGAATTATCGTCAGGGAAATGTCTGTCGATATACATATCGTCAAATTTTATGCCTTCACCCTCAAGGGTCTGAAGGATAAAGTTGTGCACTGGCCAGAATGTGTCTTCGGGAAAAGAACTCGTGCCGAGACCATCTTGATTGCTAACCATTACAAACTCGAAATCAAGTTTTGAACGTATGAACCTCAGGTTTTTAAATAGTCCACGAGTAAATTTCAGTTTCTCGAAACTGTCTATCTGTTCGTCGGTAGGCTCCTCAATGAGAGTACCGTCACGATCTATAAATAAGATTTTCTTTTTCATCTTTCTTTTTATTCGTTAGTGATGCCATAGTGTCATAATCTTCTTTTGCATTCAACTTAATTAAATTTTCACGTTCCTGATTGTCTGTTTCGATAGAAGCATACTGAAATAACATTGGAAAATAATAGGCTAAACTAACATTAACCTGTAGAAATGAACATAGGAATAATACTAATAAAGAGAAGAAAACAAACCCTTGAGGTAATCCTGACGTGTCACCAAACTCAACCGAAGCTATAGACATTCGTTTAACAGTTAGAAGAATAGATTCAGGCATGTTTAATATTATGGATATGCCTATAGTCACTATAGAAGTAATCAAAACCAAAGCAAAAATTACACCCCAATGACGTAATGCTATCTTATATGATTTAATAAACGACTTAAAAAAACCTTCGTTACCCATCAGATATCTCATACCAACAAATTCCATAGGTATAACACATATGATAAAGTTGATGATTATAGTCAAAAATAATAGAAATTTTATAACTCCTATTGTGCAGTGAACACCTAATCCATATTGTAGGGCAAAAATAACAGATAGAATTATTGCAATGGTAATAATCCAATATAGTATTATCCAAAAGCATAATATAAAACTACGACATGAATAATGAAAAATATCATTTTTCAATGCTTTAAAACTAGTTTTAGGTATAAATCCCTCTTCCTTATACTTATTAAAGATTGTGAAAAGGGTTCCAAATTTAAAACTATAGGAAAGAAACCACAGAATTGAAAATATACCACCTATAATTATTATGGAAGGTGAAATTGTGGTAATATTATTTGTTTGGAATGCCGTTTGCGTGAAATAGATAATTACTGTCAGTGTTAATGCAGAAAAGAGCATCGGTAACCAAAGAAGCTTAAATATTAATTTAAAGTTTCTTATATACAGTTCGAAGCCCTTCTTAAAACAAGAAGTATAACTGCGGATCTTAAAAAATGACTCCTTTTGAATATATTCTTCCTTTTCCATTTTTTTTGATATTTCTATTTTAGATTCAATTAAATCTTGGGTAATCTTACTTGATTAATGGTGCAAAGGTAAGAAAAAAATAACAGCTTCAAATATGATATGATACATTTCATGGATAAAAATAAAATAAATTATTTTGTATTGTACTAAATTTGCATTATCTTTGCTAGAAAATGAAAGTTAGATTATGAAAATCATTAAATGGGGCTTTATCGGTTGCGGTGAAGTGACAGAGAAAAAGAGCGGACCTGCATTCAATGAGGTGGACGGTTCTATGATAGAAGCCGTGGTGAGCCGTGACGAACAAAAGTCTCGTTCGTATGCTGAACGGCATCATATAAATAAATGGTATACAGATGCTCAGGAATTGATTGACGACCCAGATGTGAATGCTATATATATTGCGACACCACCGTCAAGTCATGCCACATTTGCCATTATGTCAATGAAAGCCGGGAAGCCTGTATATGTGGAAAAACCATTAGCGGCTTCGTACGAAGACTGTTCGCGAATCAACCGTGTCAGTGAGAATACTGGTGTTCCTTGTTTCGTGGCATATTACCGCAGATACTTGCCTTATTTCCAAAAGGTGAAAAATATTGTGAGTAACGGTGAAATAGGAACAGTAATAAATGTGCAGATACGTTTCGCCGTACCTCCGCGTGAACTGGATTACAACTCATCAAAGAATATGCCTTGGCGTCTGCAGCCAGATATTGCAGGTGGTGGATATTTCTATGACCTTGCACCACACCAGCTTGACTTACTGCAGAATATGTTTGGTGTGATAACTCAAGCTGACGGAATCTGCGCAAACCGTGGTGGATTATATAAGACGGAAGACACTCTCAGTGCATGTTTTAAATTTGAATCAGGATTGCCAGGAAGCGGCTCTTGGTGCTTTGTTGCCCATGAGTCGGCTAAGGAAGACCGTATAGACATCATTGGTGATAAAGGCTTAATAAGTTTCTCTGTGTTCAATTATGACCCAATACTACTTCACACGAGCGATGGAACGAAGAGTATCGTTGTACCCAATCCCACTTATGTTCAGCTGCCGCTGATAAGAAATGTCATTGAGCATTTGCAGAATATCAGTACCTGTGAATGTGACAGCGTATCTGCGACACCTGTTAATTGGGCTATGGATCGTATTTTAGGAAAGTTCTAATGAGAATAGTACGTTTCATATTGTTTGTTTCTGTAACAACTATACTCCCGTCATTGATTTCGGCGCAGGAGAAAACTGATAGCGTGAAGCATAAATCATTTATAAAAGGACTAGCACATACAGCTATCAATGTGATAAAAGCATTTAATGATTACGATACATCATATATAGAACCACAGCATTACAATTATGCACTCATGTTTCAGAACACATTGAATTATGAGCGTTATGAACTCAACAGTAAGTCGGGGCAATCTATTGTGCTATCACCGAACTTGACGAATAAAATAGGTCCTTATTTCGGCTGGAGATGGATTTTTCTAGGTTACACATTCGATGTTAAGAATATTAGTATCAACACGAACAATTCGGTAAAAAAAGAATTTGAATTTAGTTTATATTCATCTCTATTCGGTATTGATTTCGTTTACCGGCGTACAGGAAGTGACTATAAGATACGCGAAATATACTTAGGAGAAAACATAAATACCAATAACCTTATTAACATGAAATTCAATGGTATCAATGTTGGTATCACTGGTATTAATATCTATTATATATTCAATCACTATAAATTTTCATACCCTGCAGCATTCAGCCAGAGCACATGTCAGAAAAAAAGTGCTGGTTCCATTATCTGTGGTATCTCTTATACAAAACATACGATATCATTCGACCATAAGAATCTACAGACAATGATTAACAGTAAACTATCGTCGACCGTAAAACTTGATAGCGGACTGATGTTTAACAAGATTCAATATATGGATGTATCTGTATCCCTAGGCTATGCTTATAACTGCGTTTTTGCCCGCAATTGGTTGCTGTCAGCATCGCTTTCGCCTGCTTTGGCATACAAGTATTCTGCCGGAAATCTTGATGAAAAATATTCAGGTAAGGAATTTTCGTTTCGCAACTTCAACTTTGACCTGATTGGCAGGGTAGGAGTCGTTTGGAACAACACAAGATGGTACGGAGGAATGAGTGCTATACTGCATTCATACAATTACAACAAATCGCAATTCTCAACCTCCAACCTTTTCGGTTCGGTAAATGTATACTTCGGAGTCAATTTCGACCTAAAGAAGATTTATAAGAAAACGGCCGAACAACGAAAAAAATATGTCAGAAACTAATGTCATTAAATCGTCATCGAATCACTTACGAATTGTAATGGAAGCAAATCATTGATGGAATCCACAACATATATGCTTTCCATTCCAAATAATAATATTCTTATCGGATGCTGATATCTATGCTCCGCTTCAAGCATCACCTGCCGACATGCTCCACAAGGTGTTATAGGTTGTTTAAGCAGTCCGTTGACATTACGGGCAGCTATCGCTAATGCGACAATCGGCTGGTCAGGATATTGTGAATTTGCAGAAAACACAGCGGTTCGTTCAGCACAAAGTCCAGATGGGTATGCTGCATTTTCCTGATTACAACCAGTAACCTCGACTCCATTTTCGAGTAAGACAGCTGCCCCGACTTTAAAATGCGAATATGGTGCATACGCTCTTTCAGACGCCCCAATTGCTAATTCTAGAAGTTGTTGCTCTCGTTTGTTAAGTTCTGACATCTTATATACATGAATAACAGATTTCAATGTTATATCTTTCATATTTCTCTTTTTTCGTTTCAGTTGACAAATATACATATTTTTAGTGACATGAAAGAAAAATCTCATTTTTTTCTGAGAAATACACCAACAGACCTTGTTCTGAGCCTGTAAGTATAAGCAACGAAAAAATAAAAACAGATATTATTTTGAATTACGCTCGGATTGCACTAAATTTGCAGCCAATAAATGTGATTAATATAATGAAGCAGCCATTCAAGTATATATTTATAGTTTATTTGTTTTTATCGTCAACTATCTCTTTGTCTGCTCAACAGATGAAATGGTCGCCGCAATATCAGGCGTATATCAACCAGTATAAAGACATTGCGATAGAGGAAATGCTTAGATATAGAATTCCTTCCAGCATCACGCTTGCTCAGGGACTCCTTGAATCACGTGCCGGACTAAGCGACCTCACGTTAGAGTCGAACAATCACTTCGGGATAAAATGCAATGGTGGGTGGAACGGTCCGACATTATACCATAATGACGATGCAGAAGGCGAATGCTTCAGAGCTTACAGCACAGCATACGAGAGTTTTGAGGACCATTCCAAATTCCTTAAGAAGCCACGATATGCCTCATTGTTCTCACTTGACATCAAAGATTATCGTGGTTGGGCTTACGGGTTAAAAGCTGCAGGGTATGCTACAAGCAGTACATACGCAGAAAAACTAATCAATATAATTGAACTATACAAATTATATCAATATGATTCAGCAAAAAGCTATGACCGATACCTTGCAGACAAAGTGTCGAAAGACAAACCTGTCAACGGAAGTATCCTTCACCTGATATTCAAATACAACAAGAACTACTATGTGAAAGTTCGCAAAGGTGATACATTTAGGTCTATTGGCGAAGAAGTGGGTACATCACAGCGTGCATTAGCCAGATATAATGAAAGAGATAAAGATGACGTGCTAGAAAATGGAGATATTGTGTATCTTAAGAAGAAACGTCATAAGGCTGATAAAGTGTTCCGCAACCGTCCTCACAGTGTCCGTATCGGTGAATCGATGTACTCTATATCACAGTTCTACGGAATGAGACTTAAAAATCTTTATAAGTTAAATCATCTTGACCCTGATGAATATCAGATTCATGTGGGAGACAAACTGAAAGTGAGATAGGAGAGACGATTACTTTGACATTCTGAACCCGTCCATATTTTCATAACGACGTAGCATGAGACGGTTGTATATATTACGAAGCCACAACGAATTGAACAGTGTAACTGTAATACCGATAATCATCATTATCACTAATCCGATGGTTATGCCAAACAATGCTGTTAGCCCATAATAGAGCAAAATAGGAACAATGAATGAACTCATCACGATGACAGTCTGAATGAAACTGTTGCTCCCTGCCTTACCCAACATCTTTTCGTTGAGTGGTATTGTTTGTTTGTTGTAGACTGCCATTTGGAAGAAACACATGTATATAGGCCCAGTAGTCATAAACAGGTAAGTGAATACCATCAATATGTTTATCTTACCCGTCAATATTGTTGGTATCATCAGCAATAAAGGTAATATCATCACGAGACAGTTGAGAAAGTACTTTGCACGTAGCAGAGAAAGGATATTCTCCTTATGAACCATCAGCCCATCCATGTAGTTGCCTTCAGACCCCATGATCTGTGATAACATCATAGCACCAAAAACAGAGAAGTTGTACAAACTTATAAAGTTTGACATGAAGACATTATTGTCGTATATGTCAGAGAAAGACATCAACGTACTAAACATAATTACGATGCAAATGCTATGAATGAACCTGTTACGTATAGTTTTACATCTCATTATACTCTTTATCTCGAGTTTCATAAACTGTCCGATGATCCCAAAACGGTCAAAATATTTAAATTCACTAACCTTCTTAAGTTTAACCTGCTCCACCTTCGACAATTCGTGGTAAACAAAAGCAAACTGCATACGACGGTTGATATACAGCAAAAGTGCTATTACCGCCAATACTACTAAATATGCTAAGGGATGCCAAAAAGACAATGATGACTGTATTGTACCAAATATATCTGCAAATTTATCAAATGAATTATTTCCACCTAGATATAAGGGAGAATAGATTCCAGCATATACTATTACAGGTAGTACCCACCACCACAAATGCTTGTTGACAAGAGTACGCACCATCAGATACCACTGACTGTTGAGCAACATTAGGAGCCACCATCCAAATAAAAATCCCACAAAGATAAAAACACCTTCAGAAAACAAAACTGATAAGAAGGCAAAAGGTACGAAAAGGAAAAACCAAAATAGATTATAATAGTTAAGGAGTGTATTAACAAGGAAACAATCGATGCATGCGAACTTAGGCAGTGGCAGTAACACATACGGTTTAACCTGTTGTGCCGGAGTTTGCGTCATCATAAACCTTATCAGAAAATCCAATACCAAAATGAACGGCATAAAACCGCCGAAGAATTCGACGGTAGTAGTCGATTTACTATCTTTTGCTGCAAAAAATAATATGACGCCAAAGAACATCAGATATAAAGCCCAAAAAGCGATCATAAAATACACTATGTATTTTGCAGAACGGTTACGCTCAAATATCGGACTGCGGCGTTCGCCGAGATGTATATGATGTTTAAGAAGTTTATATATCTGTAGCTTGTTCATCGTAAGTCAATTATTTCTGCTTTAGGAAAATCACTATGATTAAAACGGAAAATATTATCGTTCAACGCCTTATCCTGTAAATTGCTGATACTTACAGAATACCACTGTTTTGTACCCTTACGCATTCTGACACTCATCGGCTGATAATTTGATTTGTTGACTACAATATATACCTCCTGGATTTCATTATTCTTGTTTTGTGCCTTCAAATGAACAGAATATGCAGAAGTTCCGCGAAGATTCGTGTTGCTCATCGATAAGTTGAATCCTTTCTTATATAAATTGATAAATCTATAAGGATTCATCGATTGCAACTGGGCTTCTGTTGGATTGCTAACATTAACCTCATCATTCTTTTTCACATAAGTCCACTCCGTTTTTCCATCAAACCAAATAATATTTTGTGATGTAGAAGCATGGAACTTGTTACCCTTTATTGATATGGAACCATTCGAGCTTCCTTGAAGTTTGGTACCATTAAACAAGTTGATGGAGAATGATGCAGTTACACCACTACCATTAAGTGTTGCAGCAGCCTTGTCGAGAACGCTACCGGCAGAATTTTGTGCGAAGGATGCTGAAGGAAATATAAGTAATGCTATCAATAAAGCACTACAGAAGATTTTTAATTTAAACGATTTCATCTCAAATTATTTAATATTTGTTTTAAACTAACTTCATCGGAAATAAGAACCTCCCTAGGTTTACTGCCTTGCGCACCGCCGACAATACCTGCCTGTTCCAATTGATCCATAAGACGGCCAGCACGGTTGTACCCAATAGAGAATTTACGCTGTATCATACTAGTAGAACCCTGTTGTGATAATACGATCATCTCAGCAGCATCTTCGAACATTGGGTCTAGGTGACTCAAGTCGACATCGCTGTTACCACCACCTTCATTATCAATATCAGGTTCAGGGAGTTCAAACGCATGCAGATAACACTGTTGCTGTGAAATATATGAGCAGATACGTTCCACCTCAGGTGTATCCACGAAAGCACACTGAACACGAGTAGGTTCGTTACCGTTAAGAAACAACATATCTCCACGTCCAATAAGTTGATTAGCACCAGGGCGGTCAAGTATGGTACGTGAGTCAATCATCGCACTAACCTTGAATGCCATACGACCAGGAAAGTTGGCTTTGATGTTACCTGTAATTATAGTCGTAGTCGGCCGCTGAGTGGCAATAACCATATGAATACCAACAGCTCTCGCCAATTGAGCAATACGTGCGATAGGCATTTCAATCTCTTTGCCGGCAGTCATTATAAGATCGCCGAACTCATCTATTATCACAACGATATAGGGCATAAATTTATGTCCGTTCTCAGGATTGAGAAATCGAGACAGAAACTTATTATTATATTCCTTGATATTACGAGCACCTGCTTTTTTGAGAAGGTCATAACGTGTATCCATCTCCTTGCATAAACTATTAAGGGTCTTTACTACTTTAGTGACATCCGTTATAATCGCTTCATCATTATCGTCAGGCACTTTTGCAAGGAAGTGATTTAGGATGGGGCTATAAATACTGAACTCTACCTTCTTAGGGTCAACGAGTACAAATTTCATCTCCGCAGGATGTTTCTTATACAATAAGGAGGTTATTACAGCATTAAGACCTACAGACTTACCTTGACCAGTAGCACCAGCAACGAGTAAATGTGGAATCTTAGCGAGGTCGACCATAAATACCTCATTCGTAATAGTCTTACCAAGAGCAATAGGCAAGTCCATTGTCGTTTCCTGAAACTTACGACTGTTGAGTATGCTCTCCATAGAAACAATATTCGGTTTGGCATTAGGAACCTCTATACCTATGGTTCCCTTACCTGGGATAGGAGCGATGATACGAATTCCCAGAGCAGAAAGACTCAATGCTATATCGTCCTCAAGATTTCGTATCTTAGATATCTTAACACCCTGAGCAGGAGTTATTTCATATAACGTAATCGTCGGCCCTACTGTAGCCTTGATGCTGTTGATCTCAACCCCAAAGTTGCGAAGCACATTAACAATTCTATTCTTATTGGCGTTTTGCTCCTCCATATCAATGTATGGTTTACCGTCATTTTCGTATTTTTTAAGCAGATCAAGGGTTGGATAGTGGTAGTTCTCCAAATCGCGCTTTGGATCATACGGCGTAAGCGGTTTACCTTCGCTGTCAACAAGAGTAACACTGTCGGCCTGAACCTCAGTATTTCCAGCACTTACTTCAAGTACCGCCTCTTTATCTTTTTCTTTCTTTTTCTTTGGAACAGATTCAGCTGGTTTCTCATAAATGGTTACTGTAGATGGAGCAGATATCGCAGCTTCGCTACTATCTGTGAAATCAACAGTCTGCATAGGAGGGTCGTCATACACCGTAGGATCTTCTGCTGTCTGTATCGGCTTCTCTTCTGATTTTTCCAGATCGTTAGCAACAACAAACTTTACCTTGTCTGAAAAATATTTCACAGGATTGAGAGCTTTTCTGATTATTATTATAGTCTGAGAACTGAGATAAGTCAAGAAAACTATTGCAATAAGCAGTAACATAGCTATCAGTCCGGGTTCACCAATCTGAGCCTGCATCCAATTAGAGACATTCTCGCCGTGTTCACCACCAGGAACAATATAGCTATTGATATTTTCAAATAGCGGAGTTAAAAATTTGGCACATGTAACAGACGACCATATCATCACGATGATAGTACAAAAAAACCATTTCCACAGATTCACTTGATAAGCACGCATCAGATCGAGCCCCCAGAAAGCTAGAAACAACGGAAGTAAAAATGCAGGAAGTCCAAATGCACTATTAATAAGGAAATATGATATCTGCGCACCGATGGAACCGCAGATATTGGTAGTTCCAGGCGTTGCGCTTCTCAGATTGCTTATTTCAGGATCTTCCACAAGACTTTGATCGGCTCCCCCTGTTAATATGAAAGAGCCAAATGCAATGATAAGATAGATGGCTATAAGAAATAATATTAATCCGGTAATAAATCTAACTTTATCGTTCTGGAATATATTATTAAAACCAACTGTCTCTGCTAGAGAATTGGGTATACTTTCTTTTTTTTTCTTTACCATTAGTTGTTGTTTTCTCTTTGTAAAGTTGTGATATCAACTGTATGACTGTCAAAAATAGCATTTTAACAGACCAAAAGTGTCTCACTTTTACATTTCTTGTGCAAAAGTAGCTAAAAAAGTCAATTCTATATAATAATCTCATAATTTTTTTTGTAATTTTGCATCTCGTAATATGCAATTGATGAAAAAACAAATATATAACAAGTTTGATAAGCATCTGATACCCGAACTCCCCAAAGTGTTGTTTAAGGGCAGAATGATTGTCATTCTTAGTGCAGGCGAAACAGAAAGTGCTGTGAGATATCTTTTGTCACATCAGATTCTAGGCATTGATACCGAGACTCGACCGTCATTTCATAAAGGAATGTCGTTCAATGTTTCGCTTCTTCAAGTCTCAACCAACGACACATGCTTCTTATTCCGTCTTAATCATACTGGATTAACATCTTCGCTTATAAAATTACTAGAAGATACTACTGTGCCCAAAATAGGATTGTCACTAAAGGATGATTTCTCCATGCTTACTAAACGTAGCACTTTCAAGCCTGGATTATTTATCGATTTACAGAATGAAGTGAAGAAAATTGGTGTTGAAGATTTGAGTCTACAAAAACTATATGCTAACTTTTTTGGAGAGAAGATAAGTAAAACACAGCGTTTGAGCAACTGGGAGGCAGATATTCTAACCGAAAGACAGAAACGATATGCAGCTACAGATGCATGGGCATGCATAAAAATATATGAAGAATTTAAAAGATTATCATTAACTTCCGATTTCGAACTAGTCAGAATTCCTGAACCAGAAGTAGTTGATATTGTTAAAACTGAAAAATAAAATGTATAAACAGATATATTTAAAAAAGGGCAAAGAAGATAGTTTGCACCGTTTCCATCCGTGGATATTTTCCGGTGCTATTCATCATGCCGATGAAGGTATCAACGAAGGTGATATTGTTAAGGTGATAACTGCCGGCGGAGATTTTATAGCAGTGGGGCACTATCAAGTGGGGTCAATCGCTGTGCGAGTATTATCATTTGAGGATGTAGAGATAACAGCTCCGTTCTGGAGAAAGAGGCTGACTTCGGCTTTAAATATGCGTATTGGAACAGGCATAGCAGATAATCCCGAAAACAATACTTATCGTCTCGTATATGGTGAGGGTGACAATCTGTCGGGTTTGGTGATTGATGTATATGGTAAAACTGCCGTGATGCAAGCACATAGTGTAGGCATGCACGTATGTCGGATGGACATAGCTAAAGAATTGATTGAAATCATGTGTGGCAGAATAGAGAATGTGTTTTACAAGAGCGAGACGACATTGCCGTTTAAGGCTGAGTTGGGTCAAGAAAACGGATTTATCTACGGTGGCAGTGATGATAATACAGCTGTAGAGAACGGGCTCAAATTTCATGTAGACTGGCTCAAAGGTCAGAAAACAGGATTTTTTGTTGATCAACGTGATAATAGAAGTCTGCTTGAACATTACGCACAAGGACGCAACGTTCTGAATATGTTTTGTTATACTGGAGGATTCTCCTTCTATGCTATGCGTGGAGGGGCCAAAATGGTACATTCTGTCGACAGTTCAGCTAAAGCGATTGAACTGACAAATCTCAATGTCGAACTTAATTTTCCAGACGACGATCGTCATAAATCTTTTGTTGAGGATGCATTCAAATACCTTGAAGACAGCGGTGATAACTATGACTTAATTATTCTTGACCCTCCTGCATTTGCAAAACACCGTTCTGCACTCCATAACGCGCTCAAAGGGTATACAAGGCTGAACCTTAAGGCTTTGGAAAAAATTCGACCAGGTGGTATTCTTTTTACTTTCTCATGTTCGCAGGTGGTAACAAAAGATAATTTCCGCGCTGCTGTATTTACTGCTGCTGCGCAGGCAAAACGTAAAGTGCGTATCCTGCATCAGTTACATCAGCCATGCGACCATCCTATAAACATATACCATCTAGAAGGTGAATACCTGAAAGGTCTTGTACTTTATGTTGAATAAGAGATGGAGCTAGAGAATACAGTTTCTGGTTTTATCCGAAGGAACAGCCTGTTACGTCATAATAGTCTATATCTTGTAGCTCTCAGCGGAGGTGCAGACAGCGTCACGTTACTGCTCGTACTAAAAAAACTTGGTTATAAAATACAAGCTGTACATTGTAATTTTCATCTGCGTGGAGAAGAGTCGGACAGGGATGAAATGTTCGTTAAGGATTTGTGCCTGTCAAACGATATAGCACTCCATCTATCACATTTTGATACAGTCACTTATGCTGAAACTCATAAAGTAAGTATCGAGATGGCAGCCCGTGTACTGAGATATAGCTATTTCGATCAATTACGTAGGGATATCTGTGCTGATGGTATTTGTGTGGGTCATCACAGGGACGACTCTGTAGAAACTTTTCTGATGAATGTCATTCGAGGAACCGGTTTAAACGGGCTAACAGGAATACGTCCTCTAAACGGATTTATCATCCGCCCTCTTCTGTGTGTCAGTCGATTGGATATAGAGCATTATCTTAACAACATCGGACAGAAATTCGTCACCGACAGTACTAATCTCGTCGATGACGTTACACGTAACAAAATACGACTCGACATCATTCCTCTTCTGAAAACAATCAATCCGTCTGTATCTAATAACATTGAAAAGACCATTGAACGTATATCCGATATGCTTCCGCTTATCAACAGGTCTTTGGATCGTATTATAAAGAGTGCAACGGTCAAGGAGAAACCATATTTGGAGGTTTCCATTGAAGAAATCATAAAATCTGGTGCCCCTGAGAATGTGTTGTTTACATTTATGGACAAATATGACTTTACTCCAGCCCAAGCGGAACAGGTCTTTTTAAATATAGAGTCAGAACCAGGTAAAATGTATAGTTCGAAAACTCATGATTTAATTATCGACAGAAAAACGATTTTGATAACTGAGCATATCTCTGAACCCCGTCAAATAGTAATACCCGAAGAAGGCATTTATATCTATAACGAAAATATTAAAATAGCAATCAGTCACAATCAATACATTGCTAATCAACCACTGAAGTGTAAATCTACTGAGGCAATATTTGATTTGGACAAGATCAAATTTCCGCTTACTATTCGTGGGGTTCATGATGGTGATAAGTTCGTTCCATTCGGGATGAAAGGCAAAAAACTTGTAAGCGACTTTATGACCGACAGCAAGATGAATTTTGTTGAGAAAAAGAAACAACTAATACTTACTGATGGAAATGGAAATATTGTATGGATTATCGGGAAACGTGCTGCCAATAATTTCAGAGTAACTGAAGCAACTAAGAACATTCTTCAGTTTTCTATGCTTGCTATTTGATGTCAACATTACCGTAACCGACAAGCCGATAGGTACGTTCCCCCGTGCCTTTGAAATATACAAGAGCTTGGTATCTGTTCTCTGTCTGATAATAATTACCTTCTTCAGGTAAAAAAGATGAGGTACCGTTATCATTTAGCATAAGGTATTGATATGAGTAATACCCCTGTTTCTGAAGGATAGTAGCTTCATAACACTTATTCATATCATTGTAAGTCATAAGATATTCTGGCAGAAAATTATCATTTGTCCAACCTCCGTTAACATATACGTTACCACCCACCCTGTCACATTTCATTGTATAATGCACCCACAGATAATCGGAGAGTGTATTATTGTCTTCATTATCACTATTACGTATATAAAAGGCACCGTTGGCATCTTCATCGTATACATAGTTACGACGTGGTTCATTGACGAAGAGGGTACAATGATAGTAATCAGCAATGAAATCCATACGGTCAACACCTAAAGTCGGGTGATGAACATCAAGCATCTCAAACTTATGGTATTCATTACCAGCATCGAATATTAAACTATGATTGTGTGTCCAAGTCAACTTATTATTCATTATATAATTAGGCTTGATGTCGAATACCGCGTTATCCAAACGTCCATTTTGCATCACCACAGTTTTGATCTGTCCGGCAGGATCAGTCACGTTCAGAGAACCGTAATTTACTTCCATTTCCACCTGCTGATGTGACATATTTACATCGATATCTGTATTAGTCGTGACATTCATGGATACCCCCATAAGAGGTTGTACTATCATAAAGCATGCAGTCAATACTTTTTCGTTGTCATCTTCTTCATTATAAACAGTCAGCCGATAGTTGCCACTCATGTTCAAACGGCAATTGCTATTGGGAATTGTGAGCGAATAATGAGTGTAAAGAACTGTCGTATTAAGACTTTTTTCAAAATCTTCTATTGGATTTCCGTTGAAACCTTCCATATAATCACTTTCGAATATATCTGTCGATGGTGTCCAGTCGGCCTCACAGTGTTCCACCTTATATATATAACGATGATATGTGTGGGAAAGATCATCAAAATCTATGTTCATTGTGTTGGAACCGCCGAGAGTCATAATGGGCGGAGATTGCCAATCTTCGTTTGATACTACCTGTAAAGACTTGATATTCTGGGAATATATTTCATTTCTCTGTGCTTTAATCTGTACTATTACTGATAAGAGAAAGCATAAGGATAATATAATCTTTTTCATGATGAGAGTCACATTTTTTGCAAAAGTAATAAATTATTTGTATCTTCGCGCCAAATTAAATATAAAATGAAGAAATCAATAATATTGCTGCTGTTATTTGCATCATCCACTTGTCTTTGTGCTCGCAACATCACATATCACATATCAGATTCTATAAAAGTCGTAAGATTACTGCAACAAGCACGGTTGCAACCTAGACAAACCAATTTTCAATTGTTTTTTGCACGTAAACTTCTCAATATACCTTATGTAGCCAGTACTCTGGATATATGCGATGATGAACATCTAGTAGTGAATCTACGACAACTGGACTGTACGACACTGGTTGAGAATGTTACTGCACTGACAATATGCGCACAACGTAGAATGTATACATTCCGTGACTATTGCACTGTACTTACTTCTCTTCGTTACCAAAGTGGTTATATTACAGACTACACCTCTCGTTTGCATTATTTCACCCAATGGATTGAGGACAATACAAATAAAGGATTGGTGTATGAGTTACAATCTCCGGAACCTCCATTTTCGGCTACTCAGATTATCGATTTACATTTTATGAGCACCCATGCGACGTTATATCATTCACTAACTTTACATCCAGAATATGTTCCCCTTATCAAAAGATACGAGAATAGTTTTATAGGACGAAAATTTAAATATATACCAAAGATTCTTATCGAAAAGAATGTAAAGAGTCTACGCGCAGTAGCAGATGGCGACATCATTGCTATCACCACCTCAAAAGACGGTTTAGATATAGCACATGTCGGTATCGCCGTGTGGCATAAAGACGGCTTACACATGTTAAATGCGTCGCAGATTCACCATAAAGTAGTGGAAGAACCAATGACGTTAGGGCAGTATCTCAAAAAACATTCATCGCATACAGGAATCAGAATAGTGCGAATAACAAAGTAAATACAATCATGACTGATAATTTTCTTGATGAACTCAATGACAGTCAACGTGCTGCCGTAATATATAACAATGGTCCGTCGCTCGTGATTGCCGGAGCTGGTTCTGGCAAGACTCGTGTACTTACATATAAGATAGCATATCTTTTGCAGAATGGTTTAAAGCCATATAATATCCTTGCCCTAACTTTCACTAACAAGGCTGCCAAAGAGATGAAAAGTCGTATTGCACGTCAAGTGGGAGATGAAATTGCCTCACATCTATGGATGGGAACATTCCACTCCATATTTTCACGAATATTAAGGGCTGAAGCTTCTCATCTGGGTTTCGACTCCAATTTTACCATATATGATGCAGCAGACTCCCGTTCACTTGTCAAGAGCATTATTAAGGAAATGGGACTTGATGAAAAGACTTATAAACCAGCGACTGTTGCTGGGCGAATAAGTATGGCGAAGAATCATTTAATATTACCAGACGCGTATGCCTGCGACAGTTCCCTTTACCAATACGATTATGAATCACGTATGCCTGCAATAAGGGATATATATCAGATATATTACGACCGCTGCCATACGTCCAATGCAATGGATTTCGACGATCTATTGTTGCTTACATACGTTCTTTTCTCGCGCTTTCCTGACATTCTCAAGAAATATTCCGACCGATTTCATTTTATTCTTGTTGATGAGTACCAGGATACAAACGATGCACAGCATTCAATTGTTATAATGTTGACCAAGGATAATCAGAACGTCTGCGTGGTTGGTGATGATGCACAGAGTATCTATAGCTTCAGAGGTGCAAGAATTGATAATATCCTCAATTTCACAAAGGCATATAAGGATGCTAAAACATTTATGCTTGAACGTAATTATCGTTCCACTCAACGTATAGTCGAAGCTGCAAATAGTCTTATAAGCCACAATAGAGAACAGATTAAAAAGCAGGTTTACAGTAAGAATGATGTCGGAGAACCTATAACTATTCAAAAAGCATATAGCGATACTGAAGAAGCCGTGATAATATGTAATTACATACAAAAAATACGTCGCAAAGAACATTGTCAATATAATGACTTTGCGATTCTTTATAGAACGAATTCGCAAAGTCGCAGTTTTGAGGAGTCAATGCGTAAACGAGATATTCCATATCGCATATATGGAGGACTCAGCTTCTATCAGCGTAAAGAGATAAAGGATGTAATATCTTATTTTCGTGTGGTGGCCAACCCTAATGATGAAGAGGCGTTTAAGAGAATTATAAATTATCCTACTAGAGGCATTGGTAATACCACCATCAACAAAATAATAAGCATGGCTCAACATGATAGCATAAGTTTATGGGAGGCAATATCCGATATTAACGTCGTCAATCTCGATGTTAACTCGGGGACAATTAAAAAAATATTAGCATTCCGTTCTCTTATAGATTCATTTCAATCACGTTTTACCACAGAAGATGCTTACACATTGGGAGTGGACATTATAAAGGAAAGCGGAATTAAAGATGATATCAATTGTGACCGATCCCCTGAGAATCTGTCTCGTCAGGAGAATTTAGAAGAATTCCTTGGTGGAATGCAAGACTTTGTTGACTCTCGACGAGAAGAGGGTAGAGAACATGAGATATTTCTTTCAAACTTCCTTCAAGAGGTATCGCTTCTAACTGATCTTGACAGTGATAATGACGCAAATGTCCCCAAAGTCACACTTATGACTATCCATAGTGCCAAAGGACTTGAATTCCCCACAGTCTTTGTAGTCGGTGTTGAAGAGAATATATTCCCAAGTCCAATGTCCTTAAACAGCATGAGACAGATTGAGGAGGAACGTCGACTCTTTTATGTTGCCATAACGCGTGCTGAGAAACACTGTTTCATCACCTATGCAGAAAACCGATACCGCTATGGAAAGATGGAATTTGATTCACCGAGTCGCTTTCTTAAAGACATAGATTCCAAATTAGTGAATTATGTTGAATTGGATTCAGTTTCAAAGAAAGATGAGGATGTTAAGCCATCATTTCGTCGATCTTTATTTCCAACTGAGCAGAAGACGATTACATTACCACGTGAAAACTTTAAACCAATAAACTCTACAACACAGATATCTCAACCATTAGATAAAGGTAACATTTCAACATTCCAAGGTAGTTCACAATTTGTAGTAGAAGGAAATATTATCGAGCATGAACGTTTCGGAGTAGGCAATGTAATACGTGTAGAGGGGACAGGCGAGAATATGAAAGCTACTGTACAATTTCGCAATACAGGTGTAAAACAACTACTTCTGAAGTTTGCACGGTTTAAAGTTATTGGCTAAAATATCCTTATCTAGCTATTTTTACATCAAAATGTTGCATATATCATAAAAAATAAGTAATATTGTACTCGCAAAACCCTAATTCTTTAAAAATGAATAACGAATATTGGCAAGAGGAAATAGAAACTATGCCCCGTCCTCAATTGGAGCAACTTCAGGTTGAGAGACTGAAAAGAACGATAAACATATCAGCGCATTCACCGTTCTATAAGAAACGTTTTGCAGAGTTCGGAATTACCGCTGACGGTATTAAAAATGTAGAGGATATCAGAAAAATCCCGTTCACTACAAAGCAGGATTTACGTAATAACTATCCTTTCGGATTAGTAGGCGGTGACATGAAGGACGCCATTCGTATTCACTCGTCAAGTGGTACTACAGGTCATCCTACTGTTGTTGTCTACTCACGTCATGATATTCAATCTTGGGCTAATTTACTTGCTCGCAGCATGTATATGGTTGGTACACGCGATTCTGATGTTTTCCAAAATAGTTCAGGTTACGGCATGTTCACTGGTGGTCTCGGTTTCCAGTATGGAGCAGAATGTCTCGGATGTACGACAGTTCCTGCCGCAGCTGGCAATAGTAAACGTCAAATAATGTTTATCCAGGATTTCGGAACGACATGTCTGCATGCTATTCCAAGTTATGCCATTCGTTTGGCTGAAGTTTTCCAAGAGGAAGGTATAGATCCAAGCTCAACAAAACTGAAACGTCTATTCATCGGTGCAGAGCCACATACAGACGAACAGCGTAAACGAATAGAGAGAATGCTTGGCGTAAAGGCTTACAACAGCTTCGGAATGACAGAGATGAATGGTCCGGGGGTAGCTTTTGAATGTCAGGAGCAGTATGGTATGCATCTTTGGGAAGATTGTTATATCATAGAAATTGTGAATCCAGATACACTTGAGCCTCTTCCTGATGGAGAAATCGGTGAAATGGTGCTAACGACTCTCGACCGTACGATGATGCCACTACTAAGATATCGCACTCACGATCTTACAAGAATTATTCCTGGTGATTGTCCTTGCGGACGTACCCACCGACGTATTGACCGTATCAAAGGACGTACTGACGACATGTTTATCATCAAGGGTGTCAATGTCTTCCCTATGCAAATAGAAAAGATTCTTGTTCAGTTCCCAGGACTAGGTAGCAATTATCTTATAACTCTTGATACTGAGAGTGATAATGATATAATGACGATAGAAGTGGAACTTGACGGACTCAATACAGATAACTATCCGGAACTAGATAATATGCGTAAGGATATTTCCCATCAACTTAAGGATGAGATTTTGCTTACACCGCGTGTGAAACTGGTAAAAAAAGGCTCACTGCCGCAGAGTGAAGGTAAAGCCGTTAGAGTGAAGGACCTACGTGAAGGTCGTGGATAAATATAAGTTAATACAAATGTGACGGTGGACACTCACGATATCCTCCTTTACATTTTTCATAAACACTATTATGCGTAAATGTAGATTTATACTTGCAGTTGTTTTATCGATGATTGTTTTCTCGAGTTTTGGAAATGTTAAGATGACGGATGTTTTTGCAAATATGCCTGATTCACTTATTCCATATATAACAAGAAATAATAGACTTGACTGTATCGACTTTAAGGCAAGTAAAATGGAAGCTATAGTAAAGAATATGTTTGATGAAAACAGCGAACTGATCACTATAACCGATAATTACCTAAATATGAAACTTAGTGAAAGTGCACGTTTGGAAATGAAATTGTTACCATGTATTTCCGTTGAAGGAGACAGTATTCAAATAATTTGTAAGGTTGTTACATATAATGCACCTGAAGCCGAAAGCGAAATCGTTTTCTATACTACAAGTTGGAAACAATTGAATGCCAGCGAATATGTATCCATGCCTTCATTTGACTGTTTCTGGATTAAACCGGATACAATGACATTAGTCAAGTATAATACTTTACGTTCATACATAGATCCGATTATGATTGAAGCATCTTTGTCTGAAAATGATTATTCTATGATATTGTCACTAGCAAAACCATTGTTATCAAAAGACGATAAAAAACAGTTAGAAGGCCTTTGTATTCCTCAAAAGATAAGATGGAATGGCAAAATGTTTAAATAATGTTATAAAATATATTTTTTACATGCAAAAATTATGCAGAATAAAATATTATGTATACTTTTGCATCGTGTTTTTCATGGTATTAGATTATTAAGGTTAATAAAGATTGGTTGTCGTGAGACAATCAATTTTTTTTGTGATTATTTCCAATCATTTTACTTGTTTATACAAGATAGAATTTTGGGAGTAATCACATTTTTTATAAAAGAATTGCCCACAAGATTTTATTTCAAGTGGGCAATCATGTGTTTTCTAAATATGTATAAAATTTATTTTTTCTTCAGTGCTACCAAGTTTTCTTTGATAGCTGAAATCTTTTCCTCGCTATCGCTCTGTTTTTTACGTTCAAGAGCAACAACCGGTTCAGGAGCATGATCTATAAAGTTGGTATTCGCCAGTTTCTTCTTAATACCGGCAAGGAAACCTTCCAGATGCAGAAGTTGTGCTTCCTGTTTCTCTATTTCGGCTTCCACATCGATAAGATCTCCAAGTGGTACAGCAAATTCAGACGTACCTACCATGAACTCAGCGTTTCCAGCATTTTTCTCCTTAACGATATCTATCCTACTAAGATTGGCCATCTTCACGATAACACTGTTATATTTTTCATAGGGATTTTCGTCTATTACTTCTAATTCGAGATATTCCTTTGGAACAATATTCTTCTGATTACGAACCGTACGTACTCCAGAAACTACTGCCTTCACATTTTCTATATCACCAACCAGTTTTTTTTCAACAATAGTTGGAACTTTGATATTAAGACATTGACACATTATACTCTCTCCATCTTTACGTTCATAAATATGCTGCCATAGCTCTTCGGTAATAAACGGCATAAACGGATGAAGCATCTTCAGAAGCTCTTCAAAATATGAAAGTGTAGAATTAAACGTTTTACGATCAATGGGTTGTCCATAGACTGGTTTAATCATCTCTAGATACCAACTAGAGAACTCATCCCAAAACAGGCGGTAGGCAGCCATCAAAGCCTCACTGATACGATATTTCTTAAATAAGTCATCTATTTCAACATTGGTCTTTTTCAGCATGCCATCAAACCATTCTATAGCAATACGATTAGTATCGCACGGTTCTTCGTCAATAATATCCCAACCTTTAACCAGACGGAACGCATTCCATATCTTATTGTTGAAATTACGTCCCTGTTCACAAAGAATCTCATCAAATAAGATATCGTTACCTGCAGGTGCAGAGAGCATCATGCCCATACGTACACCATCAGCACCATATTTATCCATCAGCATGATTGGATCAGGACTATTGCCCAAGCTCTTGCTCATTTTACGACCAAGTTTATCACGCACAATACCCGTGAAGTACACATGTTTAAACGGCATTTTACCTTTAAATTCATATCCAGCCATAATCATGCGGGCAACCCAAAAAAATATTATATCTGGCCCTGTTACAAGATCGCTTGTTGGATAATAATACTTAAACTCGTCATTGTCTGGTTGGTTAATGCCGTCAAATACCGAAATAGGCCATAGCCATGATGAGAACCATGTGTCAAGACAATCACTATCCTGATTTAAATCACTAATTTTCAGATTTATATTGCCACTCTTGTCTTGTGCCTGTTTCAAAGCATCTTCTGGAGTTTCTGCCACAACAAAACCACCATTATTAGGCAGATAGTATGCCGGGATACGGTGCCCCCACCAAAGTTGACGACTTATACACCAATCTTTGATATTCTCAAGCCAATGACGATAAGTATTCTTATATTTTGCAGGATAAAACTGTATTTCATCGTCCATTACTGGAGGAAGTGCCATTTTTGCAAAGTGTTCCATTTTAAGGAACCACTGCGTAGATAATTTCGGCTCTATCGGTACATTGGTACGTTCTGAGAAGCCAACTTTATTGTCGTAATCTTCAATTTTTTCCATAAATCCTGCTGCTGTAAGATCCTTTGCAATCTGATCACGCACGGTAAAACGGTCTTGACCAACATACATGCCAGCAGCCTCACTTATAGTTCCATTGTCATTAAATATTTCTATAGTTTCAAGATTATGTTTTAGACCCAATACATGGTCATTGATATCATGAGCTGGGGTAACTTTCAAGCACCCGGTTCCAAACTCAATATCGACATAATCATCTTCGATGACAGGAATTGCTCTATTTACAAGAGGAACCATAACATGCTTGCCGCGAAGATGCTGGTTTTTCGGATCGTTAGGATTAATGCACATTGCTGTATCACCCATGATCGTTTCTGGGCGTGTAGTTGCTATAATAGCATATTTTGAAGGATCTTCAACAATAGCATACCGTAAATAATACAATTTACTATGCTCCTCTTTATACATTACCTCTTCGTCACTAAGAGCAGTTTGTGCTTTGGGATCCCAATTTACCATACGTGCTCCTCTGTATATAAGTCCTTTTTCATAAAGGTCACAAAAAATCTTAATAACACTCTTGCTACGAGTCTCGTCCATAGTGAAAGACGTGCGATCCCAGTCGCAGCTGGCACCTAATTTCCGGAGCTGTTTTAAAATAATACCACCGTGTTCATGTGTCCAATCCCATGCATGTTTAAGAAATTCATCACGACTGAGGTCCGTCTTTTTGATTCCCTGTTCAGCAAGTCTGCTAACCACTTTAGCTTCGGTAGCTATCGAAGCATGGTCTGTACCTGGTACCCAGCATGCATTTTTACCCTCCATTCGGGCACGTCTAACAAGTATGTCCTGAATAGTATTGTTTAGCATGTGACCCATGTGGAGCACACCAGTAACATTTGGTGGAGGAATAACAATCGTATATGGTTCACGACCGTCGGGTTTTGAACTGAAGAGCTTGTTGTCAAGCCAATATTGATACCATTTCGATTCCACGTCTTGTGGGTCGTACTTGCTCGCTAATTCCATTTTATCTCTTATTTTACACTATTTTAAAAGAAAATCTTTGCAAAAGTACTAAAAATCAGTGAAAAAGTTGTATGTTTGCACAACTAATTGAGATAATATGCATTCAAAAAGTGAAAAATTAGAAGCTTTCGGACGATTGTTGGATGTGCTGGATACATTGAGAGTGAAATGTCCATGGGACAGAAAACAGACAAATGAAAGTCTCAGACCAAATACGATAGAAGAAACATACGAGCTGTGTGACGCCTTGATAAAAGACGATAAAAAAAATATATGTAAAGAACTTGGAGATGTTCTACTTCATGTATGTTTTTATGCAAAGATTGGTAGTGAAACTGAGGATTTTGACATTGCGGACGTCTGCAACCAACTATCAGATAAATTGATTTTTCGTCATCCGCATGTGTACGGTAATGCAAAAGCAGATACCGAAGATGCCGTATTACAAAGTTGGGAACAAATTAAACTGAAAGAAAAAGATGGTAATAAGAGTGTGTTGAGCGGAGTTCCTGATGCACTTCCATCCCTAATCAAAGCTTATCGTATTCAAGACAAAGCTAGAAATGTTGGTTTTGACTGGGAAGACCGTATCGATGTGTGGAAAAAAGTACGTGAAGAACTTGACGAACTGCAGGTAGAACTGGAAAAAAATGACAAAGATAATTCAACAAAGGAATTCGGAGATTTACTCTTTAGCCTCATAAATGCCGGCAGACTTTACCATATTAATCCAGACACTGCACTTGAATATACCAATCAGAAATTCATCAATAGATTCAATTACATTGAGCAACACTCAATAAAAATTGGTAAGCCTTTGACTGAAATGACATTAGGTGAGATGGATAAGCTTTGGAATGAAGCAAAAGAAATAGAAAAGGATACAAAATAATTTTATAATACTTTAAATCCTCAATTGATATGAAATACTTTAAGTTATTAATAGTATGCCTACTTGCAACATGGATGATTAGTGGTTGCGGCGTGAAAAAAAGTGAAACATCTGAGAATGACTCCGACTCAGTTAGTGCTGCTGACTTAGCGTCTAAAGATAAGACTTTATTTGGTATATGCGGCGAGGGAACAGCAATGAACACGCTTCAGCTAATAACGGATAATGGGGACACCCTTAATATTTCTATAGAACATGCTCGTGATAACAACATGGTATTTGGAGGATTAGAAAATATGAATAAAATGGCTGTCTTGCTTGCCCCAGACTCATCTGCAATTGAGGTCATCAACCTATCTACTATACTCGGAAATTGGGTGGAGCCTAATCCTTTAGACGGTAGTTCTATGCAAGGAATCACTATCAAAGAAAGTGGAATTGCAACAAGCATAGAAAATACAGTGACATTTAAGACTTGGAGAATCTTCAATGGGAAGTTGCTTCTAACATACATCAGCGAAGGAAGCATGAATGATGACGAAGCTGTTGACACTTTCGATATAAAGAATTTAGGCAGTGATTCTCTAATTATATCAAACACAAATGAAACCCACCAGTTCAATCGACGGAAATAAACAGACTTAATGGAAAAATTTGAAGTATATATATTAGGGTGCGGCAGTGCCCTACCTACTTTGCATCACTTAGCCTCATCGCAGATAGTTTCTATTCGCGAAAAGATGTTTATGGTTGATTGCGGCGAGGGAACACAGATACAATTACGTCGTTCTAAGGTGAGGTTCACAAAGATTAATAATATTTTTATATCCCATCTTCATGGTGATCATTGTTTTGGACTTATAGGAATGATATCCACGTTTGGCATGTTGGGACGTACAGCACCATTAGATGTATATGCTCCAACATACTTTGGCCCAATCCTAGATATGCAACTTAAATCATTCTGTGAAGGTTTGGATTATGAAGTACGTTTCCATGGGATAGACACAACATCAGACAATGTTATTTACGAAGACCGTAGTCTTACTGTAACAACAATACCTCTGCGCCATCGCATACCTTGTTGTGGATTCCTATTTAGAGAAAAACCCACATTACCGCATATATGCCGCGACATGGTTGATTTCTATAACGTTCCAACTTACGCCTACAATAATATTAAGGAAGGAAAAGATTGGATTACTTCGGAAGGTGATATTATTTGTGCTTCACGTCTCACATCTCCAGCAGACCCTGTACGTAGCTATGCCTATTGTTCAGACACTGCATATATACCAGATCTATATAAAATGATACAAGGTGTAAGTGCCTTATATCACGAATCTACTTATGGAAATGACAACGAGGGACGTGCAATAAAATACCATCATAGCACAGCTGCTCAAGCTGCAAAAGTAGCTCGTGATGCAAAAGTTGGCATGCTTATATTAGGACATTATAGTGCGCGATACGAAAATGAAGAGAAACTTCTTACTGAAGCTAAAGAAATTTTCCCAAATTCATTTTTATCAAACGAAAATAAGGTGTTTATGATTATTAAGTGAAATACATAACTAATATTTGGGCAGAGAATCTTACCAAAAATAATTATTCAAAGAAAGAAAATTAGCACTTATAAGATATTAGAATATGTAATCCTCATTATTATTTATAAAAAATGAAATTGAGCAGAGATACTCACGTACATCTGCCCAATAAACCATACTTATTACTAACTATTTTTCTAATCAAAACTTTACCTTAAATTATAATAAATTTAAAACGATGCAAAGATAATGCTTATTTGTGAAAGTATCATTTCGTTATGTTTCAGAATTATACGAATATGTAACATTTTCAACTATTTTAGTTCTAATTATTATCGAAAAGTATTATTTCCATTTTTAGATATAAATTCAGAAGGCGGAATGCCAAAATGCTTTCGGAAAACGGTAGAGAAATGAGCCTCATTAGTGAATCCTACAGCATAAGCCACCTGCGATATGTTCACTTTATGTTCTTTAAGTAGCTTCGCAGCTTGTTGCATGCGGAGATTTCGAACAAAGTCACTTGAGGACACCCCTGTAATCTCTTTCATCTTTCTATGCAACTGAGCCCTACTTAAGCCTATATCAGAGGCCATCTGTTCTATACTGTAATCTGAATTAGAAAGATTCTCATTTACAAACTTCATGATTCGATCCATCAACAAGTCATTGTTTGAATCAATATTTTTATTTTTAATCCGTTCTTCCTGTATGAGAGCACCAGAGAATTTACCTCTTAGGCGTTGCATGTTTTTCATAAGATTATCTATAGTAACATGTAGTTCCTCCATGCTGAATGGTTTTGCTATATATGCGTCAGCACCTTTTTCAATCCCTTCAAGTCTATAGTCAACTCCTGTTTTAGAAGAGAGAAGTATAACCGGTATATGGCTAATATTGGGATTAGCTTTGATCATCTTCACTAAAGTGAAACCATCCATTTCTGGCATTATTACATCAGAAATGACAAGATCATAATTATTTTTCAAGATTTCATCTAAAGCCTGTTTCCCGTTTGATTTTATAGTAAACCTAAAATAGCTTGACAACTCGCCACTTATATATGTCCCTAATTCAACATCATCATCAACAATAAGTATCCGATGTTTTCTAGTTCCTCCATATATTTTTCTCCCAGTAGTTGATTCTGAATCTTCCTCAGAATTTAGAAGATCTTTTTCTTTTAGATGCTCCTTTCCTAAGGGTATAGTAACAATGAAACATGATCCAGTAGTATCTAGTCTGTTCTCTGCTCTTATTGTTCCATGGTGCATTTCAACAATCATCTTACAGAGGTTTAATCCAATACCAGTACCTTGTATTCCAATATTGCGTGAATTATCACCTTGATAGAAACGATCAAATATTTTTTCGGTCTTGGTTTTATTAAGTCCGATTCCATTATCGTAAATGCAAATTTTCATACATCTTCCATCGGATGTATGTAATTTTGTATCAACATCTGTACTTAACACGATCTTTATATCACCTCCTTCATGAGTATATTTAAAAGCATTCGACAGTAGATTAGTTATAACTTTATCAAAATTTACACGATCAATCCATGCAACGACATTATCCTCATCATGCTCGAAAATGAAATTAATACCAGTCTCTTTAGCATGGAGTTCATAGTTTTTGCAGATATTTGCTATATAACTAGCCATAACAGTCTTCTCACATCTAAGCTGCATCTGGTTTTTATCAAACTTACGAATGTCAAGAATCTGATTGACAAGGCGTAAAATGCGCTGGGCATTACGATTTATCACACTCAATTCTTCATTCGTTTCATTATCAAAACCTTTAGATATGAGTTTTTGAAGAGGTCCGAGAATCATGGTTAACGGAGAACGAATGTCATGAGTCGTGTTAATAAGAAATTGCATTTTCTCTTCGTATAATTCCTGATGGCGACGACGATTATAAATAGATAAAGCGTATAGAAGTATTGAAACTATAAGTACTAAATAAACAAAATATGCAAATGTACTACTATACCACGGTGAAGTGATTATAATGTGATATATTTTTACAGGGGAGTATATGCCATTGTCGAATGCCTTCACTTCAAGTATATAAGAACCAGGCTGAAGATGATTGAACATGATAGCATTTGATCCGTCCTCTGTTTGCGACCAAGTGTCTGAACCACTTAGTTTATATTCAAAGTGAATATTTTCAGCATGACTATAATCAAGCAGCGAAAACTCCATTGTGAATGTATTATCTAAGTAAGAGAATGTGAAACGGTCTGCCTCATCCACAGCCTTATCTGTAGTATGTACACCATTTGAAAAGGTAGTGCTATTGACCGTTTTACCTCCAATGAATAAATTGGTTAGTTTCACTTCACCACGTTGGCTTTGATTATTGCCTATTCGTTCAGGATAAAATGTTGTCAGTCCATCACTAGTTCCGAAAAAAACGCGTCCGTCTCTAGCTTTAAGATACACGCCCTTATAATATTCTCTGGCGGATAACCCATTGCCCTTGACATAACTAATGAAACGGCGTTCTCTCTTAACATACTCCCACAGGCCCATAGAAGAACTACACCATATATTACCATTCTTATCATATACTATACCACATATAATTTTATTGCGTAATTGTTCTGATCCTGGAAAGTAATCTACTTTGTTTCTACTTCGGTCGAAGATATATAAACCGGCATCGGTACCGATAAGTATATTCCCTTCAGGGGTCTCACAGAAAGTTTCGCCCAACGTGTTAGTAAGAATACTATTCCAACCAAAGTGATTGAATCGATTTTCACGAGGTGAGAAACAAGAAACGCCCGCAGAATGTCCGATCCAAAGCATACCTTTTGAATCGACCATAAGTGAAACTATCCAATTATTTGTCAGATAACCTTTTCTATAGTTCTTATGCAGCATATCATAGGTTTTAATACTGCCTGTAACCGTATTATATGCACATAATCCTTGAGAAAATGTGGATATATAAAGCGTACCATGTCCATCATCTGTCATTGTATTTATCATTATCCCTCTCAACACTTTCTCCAATTTTGAGGAACCCGTCTCAGATGAATATTTAAAAAGAGAATTATCTGTACCAATCCAATAATTACCACTTTTATCTCTGTATATCGAGTTCGTATGCTTTGGAGCATTAGGCTTATAATATATTTTACCTCTAGCATCAAATTTGAATATATTATATTGTACAGTACAAAAAACATCACCGTTATCTCCCTCGCAAAGGTGCGAAGCAAAACTTCCAATATTGATTCCCTGAGCGGAAAGGCTCCAATTGTCAAACTGACTTTTTTCTTTGTTAAAGAATAAAAGTCCTTTGTAATTACATCCTACCCACAAATTGTTTTCTTTGTCTTCAAAAATAGTTCTCACATCTGTGGACGAAAGATCAACCTTACCTTTTTGTGTCTCATACTTGACTAACTTATTTGATCCAAAAGGAATATAAAACAATCCATTACCAATGGATCCAAGAAAAATATTCTTTGCATCATCGATAAATGCTCTATTAAAAACTATATCATTTAAATTGAAAGAGCCATTATCTATAGAAACATTTACCAACTTATCAATAACCTTATCATATTTCATGAGGCCATGTTGGCATACAAGAATCATATTTCCGTCAGGATCCTTTATGTATTTTACTGGTGCCCCGCAACTTGTTGCATATTTGTCAACTAAGGTCCAAATTTCCTTTCGCATCGTATATCTAGTAGCGTATGACCCGTGTCCACCATTCCATAGATCATGATATCTATCTTCACACATTAATGTAAAATAGTCGTATGCTATATCAGATTCCCTATGGTTATTTTGTATCATTGTCATTGATTTGAAGTTAAGTTGATATAGTCCGTATCCTTCTGTTCCTGCTAAAACAGTTCCATCATGCAATTGAATAATTTCACTTATTCTTGGCTGTTCCCCGTGTGGCATTTTGAATTTTTCGAAATTGTTAGCAGCATTGTTATATTTTACCAACCCTTTATTTGTACCGACAATAACATTTCCATTTTTATCGACAAATAGACTTACTACTACGTTATTAGGTAAAGATGTTAAATCAGCGTCTGAATGCAGATAGTTCGTAAATCTATATCCATCGAATTTATTTAAACCGAACTCCGTACCAATCCAAATATACCCAGTTTTATCCTGAACCATACAAGTAAACATGTTGCTTGACAGCCTGTCTGATGAGTATAAATTGGTTGCACTAGTAGACTGAAATGATAAATATAAGAGTAACAAGGATATTAATGATGTTAAGGTATGTTTCATGATTTTATAATATGGTTCATATTTTCGGAAACAAAAATAATATATTTTTCCCCTAATCTGTCTTTTATTCTGTTTTTTTTGATCCATGAAACGTATAGACATGTCTATGAAACAATTTCTAAAGTGATTTGGCCCATTTTTAAATACTTTTGCACAAGTATAGTTAATCATATAATTTAATTTTTTATCATGAAAATAAACTTGAAAAATATCTTTTGGTGCAGACTATTTACAGTGTTACTTTTTTCTCTTATAACAGGTGTTTCTATAGCAATGGAAAACTATAATCGTCAGATAACAAAATCATCAGATAAACCTGATCCAAATTTTTATATTTATATATGTTTTGGTCAATCGAATATGGAAGGAAATGCCGCTATTGGCAATGCCGATAAAGTTGGAGTAAATCCACGATTCAAGATGATGGCTGTATGTAATGGAGTATATAGCGGACAACAACGTAATGCTGGCAACTGGTATACGGCAATACCTCCTTTATGTAGACAAGACACAGGACTTACCCCTGCTGACTATTTTGGAAGAGTACTTACAGACAGTCTGCCCGATAGTATAAAGGTTGGTATAATAATGGTGGCAATAGGTGGTGCAGGCATCGATGCTTTTGATAAGAATAATTACAAGGCATATTATGATAGCAGTGACGACTGGCAGAAGTCTTTAATGAATCAGTATGGTGGCAATCCTTATGCTAAAATTATCGAAATGGCAAAAAAGGCACAGAAGGTAGGTGTTATAAAAGGTATACTGTTACATCAAGGGGAGACTAATAACGGACAGACAGACTGGCCCGGTAAGGTTAAGAAAATATACGATGACATGACAACAGACCTAGGTTTAGACCCTGCCTCTGTACCACTGCTTGCAGGTGAGATGAGATATAAGGATCAGGGTGGAATATGTTGGGGAATGAACAGTATCATCGACGATCTGCCCCATACTATAAATAATTGTTATGTCGTCTCTGCTGATAGTTGTAAAGGAAACACGATTGACGGTTTCCATTTTTCTACAGAAGGAGCAAGAGAACTTGGAAGAAGGTATGGATTGAAGATGTATTCATTGATTAAGAAATATAATACGATAGAGGGGCGAACGGTTGATCATTTGGCTTTAGATACAACAAAATTTTCTCTTCTCACTGGTTCCTATCTGGAATTACCACTTAAAGCTGTATATCAAGATGGTCATATTACCCAAGTCAACAAGAATGCCAGTTATCAAGTAAGCGACAGTACATTATCACGGGTATATAATGGATATCTCGAAGTTTTAAAGGATGGAAACTCCGAAATTAAGGCCTCATATATAGACGAAGAAGGAAAAACAAGTACCATATCATTTAATGTAGAATCATCTTCTTTTCCTTTAACAACAAAATATTTCAATCCTTCGATAAACGGTAATGGGTCTTTTGATGCTAAGACCCATTATTTAACTACTGATGTTTATGGATTTGGAGGCTGGCAATATACTAACGGCTTAGATTTATCAGATTATAAATACCTCATCGTTCAGTTATCTTCTCCACAATCGTGTGGAGCATCTTTCCGAATCTTTGATGAGAATAGTTACTGGGCATCATCATGCGACAATCAGTTTGGAAGTAGTATCAAGATGGCAGTCAATCTTAAAACAATGAAAAAAAATGTAAACGGAGTATCTACGGTATGTAGTCCTTCCCATATCTACATGATGGGGTTCTGGAGTTACGGAGGTAGTCCTATAAGAATAAAGAATATATTTCTAAGTGATGATGGTATTAATCCTATTACCACAGGCACCCATGACATTATGATGGACAATGCGAATGACTCTTCAGACATTTTCCGTATTGATGGAATACAGCTTAATAGAGTAGATAATATAAAAATGTTGCCACGAGGACTTTATATTAAAGATGGAAAGAGTGTATTTGTAAAATGAAAGATATATAATTGAAATTATCATGAAAATTCTATCTACATCTGTAGCGATGGCATTCTTTCTAATAAGCAATATTTCTTTTGCTCAAAAGAAATATAACTATGTCCCAATAACCCAAGCAGATTCTCCATCTGAAATAATCAGAAAGGCTGCGAATGTGGTTCCAACATCCCGCCAATTGGAATGGCAAAAGAAAGAACTTCTCGCTTTTATTCATTTTGGCGTGAACACGTTCACAAACAAAGAGTGGGGTGATGGTACAGAAAATGAGAAGATATTTAATCCTCAGAAGTTTGATGCAGATCAATGGGCCAGAACAATAAAAGATGCAGGATTTAAAGAGATTATTCTTACTTGTAAACATCATGATGGATTCTGTTTGTGGCCAACTAAGACAACAGAACATTCTGTAAAAAACAGTCCTTGGAAGAGTGGAAAAGGCGACATTGTGAAAGAGGTTTCAGAGGCTTGTAAGAAATACGGGATTAGTTTTGGTGTTTATCTTTCTCCATGGGACAGAAATTCAAAATATTATGGAACAGACAAGTATAATGATTTTTTTGTAAAACAATTGATAGAACTTCTTACTAATTATGGTAAGATAAGTGAAGTCTGGTTTGACGGCGCTTATGGTGAAGGTCCAAATGGTAAAAAGAGACTTTATGATTTTATTAGGTGGTATAAGATTATCCGTAAACTCCAACCTGAGGCTGTCATAGCGAATATGGGACCAGATGCCCGCTGGGTTGGTAACGAAGGAGGTCAGGGAAGACTCACAGAATGGAGCGTACTTCCAAATGATAATATGAATCAAGAAATGATAACGGCAAATTCTCAGCATGATGTACTATATAAACCACTTGGTGATCTTTGTGGTCAGGATCTTGGGGGGCGTTCCATTATCAATAAAGCCAAAGGACTAGTATGGTATCCCGCAGAGACGAATACATCAATACGTCCCGGATGGTTCTATCATCCAGAAGAGGATAATAGGGTAAAAAGTTCGGAAGAACTGATGAATAGATATATTACATCTGTCGGTATGAACGGAACTTTCCTACTAAATATGCCACCAACTCCAGACGGATTAATCCATGAAAATGATATTAAGAGTCTGATTGGTTTCAAAATGATTAGGGATCAAACGTTTAAGGTTAATCTCGCACATGGAGCTACCGTAAAATGTAGTAATGGGAAGAATATGAATTTTATCTTGGATGGTAAATATAATACCTATTTTACTACAAAAAATCAAGATACAACAACTGTGATAGAACTGACCTTGCCATCAGTGAAAACATTTAACCTCCTTTCCGTTCAAGAATGTATCACAGAAGGTCAACGTGTTGAGGAGTTCAGACTAGATTATCTTAAAGAGAACGGTCAGTGGGAAACGATTACCTCTGGAACCACTATTGGTTATAAACGGCTTCTCAAGTTTAACGCGGTAACAGCAAAGAAAGTGAGACTATATATAACCAGATCAAGATTAAATCCAACAATTTCAGAAATTGGTCTATATAAAATGCCTAACATTTAATAACACATTATTATGAAAAATAAATCATATATTTTCGTTGTCATCTTGTTGCTATGTTCTTTATTTACAGGACTTACTGCTAATGCGACAATACTCATTACTCCAAATAGTTATTATATTATAAAAAATATATCAACGAATCAAGTCATAACCAACAAGCAGAAATATGACACAAATACCAGAATCTATACAGAGGATTATAAAGAAGGTGAGAATTCTCAGATATGGCAACTTCAAACAAGTGATAATACGAATGCTTATGTAATCAAAAATCCGGTATATGGAATGGCTATTGACTATGCTTTAGGCAATTCACAATATCCACTTCAATGGACTCCGAATAAAGGAAACACAAATCAACAGATATACTTTCAGCCAGTAACCGGAAAAGAAGATGTTTATCAGTTGTACGCGCTCAATGGTACTACAAAATACTATATGAAAGCGAATCTGTCATTGTACACCACACTGACGACGAACATAAATGATGAATATACATATTTCACACTGATTCCAACCAAAGGACCGTCCCTTACCTATAATAATGTATGGGAGAATCAGACCATCTTTGCAATAAATAAAGAACCGGCCCATGCTACATATATTCCCTATTCATCAATGGAAGAGATGAGAGCAGATTCTTTTTATAATAAACCATGGCTAAAGCCTACCAGTTCTGATGTGATCAGTCTGAATGGAAATTGGAAATTCAAATTCGTAGATCGTCCTGAGTTAAGACCAGGTGCTGCAGATTTCTATGCAGATACTGTGGATGTAAGCAGTTGGGCAGATATTAAAGTTCCTTCATGTTGGGAAATGGAAGGTTACGACACTCCTCTTTACACAAATGTGGAATATCCATTCTACGACAATCCTCCATTCATTAGAATGCAAAGTAATTATACCGGGTTATATGATTCTAACCCCGTGGGATCATATCGAACTACATTTGTTCTCCCTGATAATTGGAAAGATAAACGTACATTTATACATTTTGACGGAATATATAGTTGTGCTTTTGTTTGGGCTAACGGTAAATATGTAGGCTATTCACAAAGTGCAAATACAGATGCAGAGTTTGATCTCACAAATTTTGTACATAGTGGTCAGAACAATATTAGTGTACAGGTCTTGAGATGGTGTGATGGCTCATATTTAGAAGGGCAGGATATGTTTCACATGAGTGGAATTCATCGTGATGTTTATCTTTTTGCCACGCCAAAGACATTTGTACGTGACCATTATCTCACATCTACTCTCTTAGCTGCAAGTAAATACAAGGATGGAAGTATGAAAATGGCTCTACAGATAGATAATCGTGACAAGCTCTCAGCACAAAAAACGATAGAAGTAGAATTGCTCGATTCAGCTAATAACAAGATTGCAACGACGAGCCAGACTATTTCTTTTGAAATAGGTGATTCTGTAAAGAACATTACTCTTGGATTCTCTAATCTTACAAATTTAAATCTGTGGAGTGCAGAATATCCCTATCTTTATACAGTTGTGGTACGTCAACTTAACGATCAAAACAATGAGGAGTCTGTTTTTTCTACAAAATATGGATTCCGCAATATTTTAAGATCTAATCAACTGGTTTATGTGAATGGTAAACAGACTTATTTTAAAGGTGTGAATACGCAAGACACCCATCCTATATATGGTAGGTCAATAGATGTTCCAACGATGCTGAAAGACATCATTATGATGAAACAAGCAAACATGAATATTATCCGTACAAGTCATTATCCACGTCAGCCGAAGATGTATGCCATGTTTGATTATTATGGACTTTATATTATGGATGAGGCAGATGTTGAATGTCACAAGAACTGGTCAGATGGAGCATCAATGACCAATGATTCAACATGGATAGCACAATATGTAGACCGTACTGTGCGTATGGTATTACGCGATAGAAATCATCCTAGTGTCATCTTCTGGTCACTTGGAAATGAGTCATCTGATGGTGTTTGTTTCAATTCAACCTACAAAGCTACGAAATCTCTTGATCCTAGAATTATTCATTATGAAGGTGCCGGAGGAAAGAGTAATACCGATCTTTACTCAGTCATGTATCCTGATTTGAGTGGAGTTTCTTATTTCAGTTCAGGAAATACAGGAGGAAAACCATTCTTCATGTGTGAATATTCCCATGCAATGGGACAAGCTGTTGGTAACTTACAGGAATACTGGGATATTATCGAAGGCAGCAAGGCTGGTATAGGTGGTTGCATCTGGGATTGGGTAGACCAGTCAATTTATCGTGCTTCTGATATTAAAAATGGTAACTTTAAAAAGAATGGATATAACTATTATATGTCTGGGTATGATTTCCCCGGTCCCAATCAAGGCAACTTTGTAAATAATGGCATCATAACGGCAGACCGAGCTTGGACGGCGAAACTCACTGAAGTAAAGCATGTATATCAATATGTTAAATTTAATAGTTTCAATCAGTTAACAAAAGTACTGACGATCAAAAATAAATATGATTTTACCAATCTTAATAATTTCTATGTTAAATATGTAGTCTTACATAACGGTATTGAAGTTGAAACAGGTATGGTTGATATCCCTTCAGTATTACCCGATGGAACAACCTCTCTTAGTATACCATTCACCACAGATTATTCTCAGAATGGTGAATATATGATCAACTTCAATGTATGTCTCAAACAGTCAACGAAATGGGCAGATCCCGGCTACAGTATTGCTGATAATCAGTATTCCCTTCGTAGTAGAGACGAAAGTCTCCCAACTGTTATAAATACTGCAGATGATATGGTTTTAGCACAGAACACATTATCTACTACGATTTCCAATAGTAAGTTTATGATTTCTTTTGATGCAAAAGGAAACATCACATCATGGAAGTTTAACAATAATGATATTATTAATGCCGGAAGCAATGGACCTGTATTTAATAATTTCCGTTGGATGGATAATGATGGTAACGGTGATACAAATAATGGTATCACATCATCTGTTGTGAATGCTGTCACGATGAGTGACGATAAGAAAAGCTGCAAGATTCAAATTACAGTGAATGGATCGAAATGCCCTTATACCATAGAATATACAATCTATTCTACAGGTATTGTTGATATCAAACCCACGTTTACTCCTAGCATAGCGGATTTGCGTAGAATAGGTCTATACATGGTGTTCCCTAGAGGATATGAGAATGTTGAATATTATGCAAAAGGACCTTGGTCCAATTATATAGATCGTCAGACAGGTTCTTTCTTTGGACGTTATGTTACTACCGTTGACGATATGTTTGAACCTATATCACATCCTCAGACATATGGTGATCGTCAAGGGTTAAGAGAGCTTATTTTGGGAAATAACACTACTGGTGACACTCTTCAGATAGAGACAGAAGGACAAGTATCTTTTTCGTTATCACATTATGATGAAACGAAATATTCGACCTATCAGCTCCATCCATGGGATCTGACCCGTTTGAATCCGATATACGCACATTTCGATTATATGCAACGAGGTATAGGGAACGGAAGTTGTGGTCCTAGTACCATCGATAAATATAAATGTCCATCCAGTGGCACTTTTAGCTATAAACTTCGCATTACTCCCAAAAAGAAAATAGCAACAGACGGAATCAGTGATACGGGTAACAAGAACGATCATATTGTCTTTTATGATCGGGCTAATCAACACATTATATGTAAAGGATCATTTGATAAGTCCACAACAATAGAGTTTTATAATATAGGAGGTGTCTGTATATCAAAAACGAAATGTACAGATAATAACGGTACTGTAACTATCTCTACAGCAGGACAGCCACAAGGTCTATACATCATAAAAATACAAAACGAAAAATCTTACGTAATAACAATATAAAATTAGGTTTAACATGAATAAAAAGATTATATCTCTGATATTTCTCAGTACGCTTTTTGCTTTTGCCGCAAAAGCTCAACATCCAATAATAACAACGAAATACACAGCAGACCCTGCTCCCATGGTCTATAATGATACAGTATTTCTATATACGACTCATGATGAAGATAATGCAGATAACTTTCTAATGAAAGATTGGTTGTTATACACATCTACGGATATGGTAAACTGGACAGATAGAGGTGTGGTAGCATCGCTGAAAAGTTTCAGTTGGGTAAAACTTGACAATGGTGCTTGGGCCGAGCAGGTTGTAGCAAGAAATGGAAAGTTCTACATGTATTGCCCTATTCATGGCAATGGTATTGGAGTTCTTGTCTCCAACTCTCCTTACGGACCATTTATCGATCCGTTAGGAAAGTCATTGGTTTGGCAAAAGGATAATTGGAATGATATAGATCCCACTGTATTTATCGATGATGACGGACAAGCATATATGTATTGGGGAAATCCGGAATTATATTATGTAAAACTGAATAAAGATATGATATCTTATTCAGGAGAGATACATAAACTGACGCATCCCGAGCACTATCAGGAAGGACCATGGTTTTATAAACGAAAAGGCAAATATTATCTGGCGTTTGCGTCAACATGTTGTCCCGAAGGTATTGGATACGCTATGAGCGATTCTGCAGGGGGGCCTTGGAAATCAATGGGTTATATCATGTCTCCAACAGATAAGACTCGTGGTAATCATCCTGGAATAATGGATTATAAAGGAAAGTCTTATGTTTTCGGATTGAGTTATGATTTAATGCACATGACAACGACTATGGAACATCATGAACGCCGTTCCGTATCGGTTGCCGAAATGCACTATCGTAATGATGGTACAATTGAAACGGTGCCATATTGGTCAAAAGAGGGTGTAAAGCAGTTATCATATCTTAATCCCTATAATAAAGTGCAAGCAGAAACTATGGCTTGGGGGCAAGGGATAAAAACATCATCTGATAAGAAACAGGATGTTTATATAACCAATATCGATAATCAAGATTACCTTATGGTTAAAGGTGTTGATTTCAAAAAAGGAGCAAAATTGTTTACCGTTAATGCATATCCTATCAATGGAGGTAATATCGAAATACATATAGACAGTCTAAAAGGAGTAAAAATTGGAACATGTTCTATAAAAAAAGAACAAAAACAGAATGGTTGGAGTACGATAAAAACAAATGTTAGAAAAGTGACCGGTATACATGATTTATTTCTTGTGTTTAAAGGTAATGAGTCTGATTTATTTAATTTAGATTGGTGGAAATTCAAACAATAAGAACAACCAAGAAATGAGATTTGATATAAATTTTAAAAGCGTAGTGATTTTGATAATAATGACCTGTAGTGGTTATTCTTATGCTCAAAATCCAATAATACAGACAAAGTATACTGCAGACCCGGCACCGATGGTTTATAATGACACCGTTTTTTTATATGTCGATCATGATGAAGATGCAGATATAGGTTTTTTTAATATGAAGAACTGGTTATTGTATAAATCTACAGATATGGTTAATTGGACCGATTGCGGTGAAGTGGCTTCACTGAAGACATTCAGCAAATGGGGACGTCAGGATAACGGGGCTTGGGCCTTGCAATGTCTTCCACGCAATGGTAAGTTTTATGTCTATTGTCCTGTACAGTTAAGTGGTATCGGAGTGGCTGTTTCTAACACACCTTATGGACCATTCACAGACCCATTAGGTAAACCTCTCATAAATAACAGTTCAGATGATATCGATCCCACAATCTTCATTGATGACGATGGACAGGCATATCTGTATTGGGGAAATCCTCAACCATATTATGTAAAGATGAATAATGATATGATTTCATATTCTGGAAAAATCATGACTCAAACAGTAAAGCCTGAAAAATACGTCGAAGGGCCATGGCTCACCAAGCGTAACGGACTTTATTATCTCCTTTATGCAGCCAGTGGAATACCAGAGAACTTGGGGTATGCAACAAGCATTTCTCCTGAGGGTCCATGGACATATCGGGGAGTAATCATGCCTACACAGGGGAGTAGCTTTACAAATCATTGTGGTATAATTGATTTTAAAGGTAATTCATACATATTTTATCACAACGGTGCACTTCCTGGAGGAGGAGGTTACAAGCGTTCTGTCTGCGTTGAACAATTCTCATATAATGCAGATGGCACATTTCCAACAATCAATATGACGACTCAAGGTGTAAAAAAAGCAATTGTTAATATTAACCCGTATGAGCGTGTTGAAGCAGAAACTATGGCTTACGAGAATGGTATAGAGACAAATCGCGATGATAAAACAGGTATGTATGTCGACAGTATAAGTAACGGTGATTACATAAAAGTACGTGCTGTAGATTTTGGAGATATGGGAGCTGCTATGTTTGAGGCATCCATAGCAAGTTCTAGCAAAGGAGGAAAAATAGAATTATATATTGATAAAATCAATGGTACACTTGTGTCTACACTTTCGATAAACTACACTGGAGGAAAATGGAAGACAGAGAAAGCTGTTGTAAATAACTGCAATGGCGTACACGATATATATTTCGTATTCAAAGGTGAATCTGGAAATAAAACCCTTTTCAAATTCAATTATTGGAAGATGACACAGAAAAATTCAAAACATAATCTCATCGGTGTAAATGTATACTAATCTTATTGCATTTATGGTAAAAGTATCTAAAGATATAACAACAAAAGTTATATTGATTTTAGTAGCTACGGTAATGATACCGGTGAAGACCTTCTCTGCTGATTTTTACCAGGATTATGCTCTTGACACAATAACTGGTAATAACACCATGAATTATCATGTCGTAGCTATATATTCAGATGGTACCGAAGAGGATGTTACTTCATCTGCTGCCGTAAACTACTCAAAATCGGGATTGTGTACAGCTTCAAATGGTATTCTCACAGGTATGAATTATGGCGAAGTGAATATAGGCTTTACGTACAATGGTGAGACTGATAGTTTAGACCTTATTATAGAGAATGTTGAAGCAGAACGTACGGTATCGTCAATAGAATTTTCTCCATCGTCATTAAATTTGCAAATAGGTGAGAACTCATCATTTACTTGTACTGCTATTTATAAAGATGGGCATCGAGAGGATATCTCATCTATCGGTGTTTTCAAGGTTGACAATGCTAGCGTTATTAAAGTTATTGGTGACAGTGTAATTTCTGTGGGTAAGGGTACTGCAAATATCACGGTAAGTTATAAAGGAGCTCTTGGTAGTACTGTTACTGGTACGCTGCCAGTGACAGTTAAATACCATAATCCCTATGAAAAAAATGAAGCAGAAAACTACACATCACAATCAGGAGTACAATGCGAAACACTTACTTCAACAGATAAAAATGTGGCTTATATTGAAAATGATGATTGGGTGGAATATGAAGGCATGGATTTCGGCGACAGTGGACCATCTACCTTCACTATATTAGCAGCAACTCCAAATAATGGTGGTTACATCAAAATCTATGGAAATGGTGTATTGATAGGTACTTGTGCTATCACAAACAGTGGTGGTTGGAGCACATGGAAGACATTCCGTTGCAAAACAAACAGTGTGACAGGTGTTAACAAATTACGTCTTGTTTTTAGTGGAGGTTCTGGTTTCTTGTTTAATATAAATTATTGGAGTTTCACTGCATCGACGTCAGGAATCAATAATATTAATACAGAGTCTGACAACACATCATATTTCACCACCTCGGGTATTAGTGCAGGTACTTCTGTTAACAAACTTGCAAATGGAATTTATATACATTCCAAAAGAAAAGTAGTCATCAAAAACAAATAGTGATGAAAAAAATATTAGTGATATTGCTTATAGTAATAGTTTCTATTGACGCGACGGCTAGAAATATACTAAGTTATTCAAAAAGCAAAACATGTGTTACATTGTTAACTGGCGATAATGGAACACTGACAATTAAGCCGCTTACCGATAATACCGTAAGAGTTATATACAATAAAATGATTTTTCGTGTTATGCCTGAGTGGATATATGTTGACAAAGGTAAGATTCCAAAGTTCAAAGTAAAAGAAAGAAACGATGAAATAGCAATAATCCTTCGCGATTTGACCATAAGAGTTGATCGTAATACGTGTAGAATAAGATACTTCGACAAAAAAGGCGTGCAGATTCTTGCAGAAAATGACAGGAGTCTTACGCTATCTTTATTAGGGAAGGAAAAGACATACATTGCCGAACAACATTTCTTTTCACCTACCGACGAACATCTGTACGGACTTGGTCAATTTCAAGACGGATATCTCGATGTTCGCGGACTATCCAGAAGGCTTACTCAAGTAAATACACAAATATCAGTTCCATTTATATTATCTAATAAAGGTTATGGACTACTATGGAACAATTATGGAATGACGGAATTTAATCCTTCAAAGAATCAGTTGTCATTTACAAAGGACACACTAACCAAAGGTACCACTGAGGCTGTAGATGTGACAACAACAGATGGAAACCGACGTGAGATACGCCATAGTAATAGATATTCTACTGTGTTGAATTTACTACAGGATGGTAATTACGCATTTCTTCTTGATGTAGGACAAAAAATGGCACATCGTCTTAATTTTTCTGTCGATGGTCATCAAGTGATTGATATGCAGAATTTGTGGCTTCCACCAACAGGATCAGCTATTGTAAGATTGAATAAGGGTCAGCATATTATATCTGCAGAATTGTCGGAAGGAGATAATCCCAAACTCTTCTATGATAAGATTAATGATGAAACAGTGTTCCGCTCACCTGTGTCTGAGAGTGTCGATTATACAGTATTTGTAGGCAATGCAGATGAGGCGATCGCCTCATACCGAAAAGTAACCGGCGAGGTTCCAATGATGCCTCGTTGGGCTATGGGTTATATTCATTGTCGCGAACGTTTCAACTCTCAGCAGGAAATAATTGATGTGGCAAACAAGTTCAGAAATGACTCTATTCCAGTGGATGCGTTGGTACAGGATTGGCAGTATTGGGGAAAATATGGATGGAATGCCATGCGATTTGATGAAAGCCGATATCCAAATGCAAAGAATATGATCGACAGCCTGCACAAATTAAACTTGCATTTAATGGTATCAGTATGGTCAAATACCGATCATAATACGGAATGGGGAAAGCTAATGGATAGAGATGGCTTTTTTATTCCACAGACTAACTGGATAGATTTTTTCAACCCTAAAGCTGCTGAAGCATACTGGTCAAACTTTAGTAAAAGAATGCTTCCTTACGGTATTGACGCATGGTGGCAAGATGCAACAGAGCCCGAAAATGATGATCTTTGTGGAAGATTGGTTAATAATGGAACTACTCCAGGTGAGGTCTTTCGTAACACGTATCCTCTATTAGTGAATAAAACAGTATATGAAGGATGCCGACGTGAATGTCCTCAACGACGCACAATGATTCTATCTAGATGTGCTTTCCCGGGCATACAGCGCTATTGCGTGGCTAACTGGTCGGGTGATGTCGGTAACGATTGGGGCACTTTTCGTCGACAAATTACTGCAGGCTTAGGACTAATGTCTTCAGGACTGCCATGGTGGACTTATGACGCTGGAGGTTTTTTCCGACCCGGCAATAGTCAGTACACCGACACTCTTTATCATGAACGAATGCTCCGTTGGTTGCAAACATCGGTATTTCTGCCTCTAATGCGGGTGCACGGTTATCAGTCGAATACAGAATTCTGGAACTATGGAAGTGATGTTATCAATAAGGCACAAATCTCTTTAAAACTTAGATACCGTTTAATAACTTTAATCTATTCTGAAGCGGCACGCATATCGCTTAACGGTGGCACGCTGATGCGACCATTAATCATGGATTTCCCTACCGACACAATAGCACTGGCTCAGAAATGCGAGTATATGTTTGGTCCATCGCTACTTGTAGCACCCATCACGTCGCATAATCCAATGAGTTGGCCTGTTTACCTGCCGCAGATAGACGGAGGGTGGTATGATTTCTGGAGTGGTGAACGTTATAGCTTTGGATATATTTCTGTGCGTGTAGCATCCGACCATATACCAACATTCGTACGTGCAGGATCGATACTTATATTGAACGATGCTACACAATCGTCAGCATCCGTTAGCGACAGCCTGCTTGAAGTTCGTATTTATAAAGGTTCTGATGGTAAATACGCACTTTATCAAGATGAGGGTGAAGGGTATAATTATGAGCATGGAAAATACTCGATAATTGATTTCAAATGGTATGATAAGGATAACATACTTCAAATATCAAATCGCAAAGGCGGATATGCAGGGATGCCAAAGAATATCAAGATAAATTTGATTATAGTCGACACGAGTAAAGGTTGTGGTATAAACAAATCTTATGGGAAACAAATAACATACAAAGGAAAGTTAATAAAAATTAAATTACAATGATTCTATCATGAAAAAAGTATTTCACTTGGTATTTATTGTGTCACTTCTATTTTCTTCAATAACATACGCTCAATCCCCAATGATGGGGTGGGCATCATGGAATGCAAACAGTACAGACATAAATGAAAGTCTTATTAACCAAACAGCGAACTATATGATATCGCTAGGGCTTAAAAATGCTGGTTATAATTACGTAAATATAGACGACGGATATTTTGGTGGTCGTGATATTAATGGAAATCTTGAGTGCAATAGTAATTTTCCTAATGGAATGAAGACTGTTGCCGATTACATTCATACCAAAGGACTTAAGGCCGGCATTTATTCAGATATGGGCAGTAACACCTGTTCCAATCTCTATGGCAATTATGGTGATAACGGAAAAGGCGTCGGACTATATGGTCACGAGAATCAAGATTTGAATCTTTTCTTCAACACATGGGGATACGATTACATTAAAGTGGATTACTGTGGGGGGCAGCAGCAAGGACTAGACCCTAAGACAACATATACTAACGTGGCTAATATAATAAGCGGCATAGAGAAAACTGTTGGACGAAATATTACTTACAATGTTTGCCGTTGGACTTTTCCGGGAACATGGGTTACAACTGTGGCTGATTCATGGCGTATGCACGGTGATATCACAAATACTTACAGTTCGATAAAGTCTATTATAGAGGATAACCTATATCTTTCCCCTTATGCTTCATGGGGACATTACAATGATATGGATATGCTCCAGCTTGGAAGAGGTATGAGTAATGACGAAGAAAAAACCCATTTTGGACTATGGGCAATCATGGACTCTCCTCTTATGATAGGATGCAACTTAAATAATGTTCCGGCTTCTTCCTTAGCTATATTCAAAAACAATGAAGTCATTGCTGTTAATCAGGATTCACTAGGACTACAGGGTGAACTTATAGGTCGCAATGATGATTGTCTTATAATTGCTAAATCTATTGAAAAACGTCACGGTGCAATACGTGCTGTGGCATTGATGAACGAGAACTCAACAGCCAAGACAATACGGGTCAATTTTAAAGACTTATGGATAGGAAGCACTGCGAGTGTACGTGATCTTTGGAGTAAAAAAGACTTAGGAACATTCAACAATTATTATGAAGTAAGTGTACCTGCTCATGGAACATCAATGCTCAGAATAGCTGGTGATACAGTACTTGATAAGACACGATATCAGGGTGAATATGCTTTTATGAACAAATATTCAACACTGACTACTGGAGGTGCACAGTTCGTTCGCTGTTTAGCAACAGCATCTGGTGGATATAAGATGACATCACTCGGTAAAACAGTTGACAACTGGGCTGAATACCGTGACGTTTATAGCACTAATGGTGGAAAATATTCGCTTCAGATCTATTACTATAGTGATACAAACCGTTCTCTCTATGTATACGTCAACGGCCATTGTTATATTATCAATAATATGAATTCCGGTGGCTTTGATAAGAGAGCTATAGCAACTCTTCCTGTCGAATTAAAAGCAGGCACAAATACCATACGATTTGCCAATCCAAAATCGGCTGCACCTGACATCGATAAATTCGAACTCGTACCCGACGGCGGTGTTGCAGAAACGGATAAATTCGATATAGAATATACCGATGATACATCAAACAACATGCCACAGATTAGTACAATAGATGTATCTAATGAACATTGGTTTTTCATCATGTTCTCTGACGCAGCTGGTGTCATACAAGACATGGGTAATAATACTGACCTCATGACAAAAGGTCTTAATGCAAGTAATACATCACAAATGTGGAAGATTATTGTGAATAACAAATCTACAAATTCTTATAAATACTTTATTGTTAATAAAAATGGGCGCGGAATCACCCATGTGACTTCTTCTCAGACATCAGATGGCTTCTACCAAGCCACAACAGATACATCAAAATGGGTTTCATTCAATTTAGTGGAATCATCAAATTCTGAATTCAGCCCCGCATTTGAACTAGACCGAGAAGGTTCTAACGGACGCCATGTTAATCAGTATGGAGGTGCAGGTTATGATCATAAGATAAGTGAATGGTCCGCCAATGATCATGGCAATCCCCTGCGTTTTGTTCCTGCAAGTAGTAATAATACGGCATTTAGCGGTTCCATTTCAATGAATATAAAAGGTACTACAAGATCTACATTAATCTATGTACCATCAAATATTGGTAGTAACCGTCCTCTTCTTATATCTCTCCACGGTAGATGGGGTAGTGGCAATGATATGAAAAATACAGCGAAATTTGAAACAATTGCAGATACCGCTCATTTTATAGTTGCATATCCAGATGGATTACCTCAGGCTGTTCTAGGAGGTAATACAGGATGGGATGCAGGTGGCTCTACAGATAATGACATCGCTTTCTTCAAAGCTATAAGAGACTCAATGTCTTCAAAATATGGAATAGACAAAAAACGTGTTTATCTTACTGGTTTTTCGTTGGGTGGAATGGAAACATATCATGCCGCAAATGTTGCAGCTGATGAATTTGCAGCTTTTGCTTCTTGCAGCGGTTATCCCCTTAATGAATATCATCGTTATTATACAGGTTCACGTCCTGTACCATTTCTCCATATCCATGGTAAGGCTGACGACTTCGTTAAATATGATTCAGTATCTATCGTTGTTGACAACTGGGTAGCACGTAATGGTTGCAATCCTATTCCGGCTGTTACTACAAAAAATGGAATTTATACGAGAAGTGGTTATGCCGCTACTGACGGTGGATTTGATTATCTTTATTATGCTTTAGATGGAGTGGGACATGAATATAAAATAACTGATCAATTTAACACAAGTGATGAGATGTGGAAGTTTGTAAGTCGTTATAGACTGAATGATTTCTGTGACCGCACCTTGAAATGGAATCCAAATATACAGATGCAGCCAGCAGGTGTAATACCAGCAGGTTGGGTAGCTAGTGTAGATGGTGTTACGACGAAGTCAAAGACAGGATTGATAAGCGGTCCTCGTATAATGTCATTTGATCCGGAAGGAAACTTTAAGTCCGGTTTCTATTTTTGTTCTAATGAATCAAAGGGCTACATCGCTTACGGCTCAGATATTCAACATCCTTTACAGTTAACAGCTGGCACTTATTGTATTTCTTTCAGTACGGTTGGGGTAAAATCGTCTGATATTAATCGTAATATTATTTTTACTATTATTGATCGTAAGACAGGAAAAAACATAATAAATGATAGTATAAAAATAGGTACATGTCTTTCAGGTAATGCTATTAACCAAACATCACTAAGTTCATATAAGATTACGACTTTCAACTATAGTGAATACTTATTCAAATGGACCCTTGAAGGAAAAAACACTGAGGCAGTCGTTAGTGGTGTTTCATTAAATACATCAAATTTCATCGTTGATAACATATCTTCGATAACAAATAGTAAGAACGCTCCAATGTCTTCTATATACGACATCTACGGCTGTAAAATAAAAAACATGCAATCTGGTAAAGTATATATAGTCAATGGTAAGAAGAAAATAATCTATTAATAGCGATATTTTATATATAAATATTAAATTATATTCATATTATTTATAACTTTGTAATTTAATAAATTAGCAATTATAAATGAAAAAAACAATCATCACCATTACTTTGACATCAATGATGTCATTGACTAGTATGGCTCAGATGCCATACCAAAATTCAAATCTCAGTTCTCAACAGAGAGCTGAAGATTTAACATCAAGACTAACCTTAGAAGAAAAGGCCAGTCTGATGTGCGATATATCACCTGCTATACCACGACTTGGAATAAAAAATTTCAACTGGTGGAGTGAGGCTTTGCACGGATATACTGCAAATGACGATATCACCTGTTATCCAGAACCCATTGGAATGGCTGCGACATTCGATGATATTAATTTATATAAGGTGTATTCTACCGTATCGGATGAGATACGAGCACTTTATACCGAACGGATGAAGAAAGGAGAGAGTAACCAGCGCTTCAAAAGTTTATCAGTATGGACTCCTAACGTGAATATATTTCGTGATCCACGCTGGGGTAGAGGTCAGGAAACTTACGGAGAAGATCCGTATCTAACATCTAGAATGGGTGTACAGGTAGTAAAAGGTTTGCAAGGACCTACAACAAGCAAGTACCGTAAATTACTGGCATGCGCAAAACACTTTGCCGTACATAGCGGACCGGAATGGAGTCGTCACGTGATGAATGTGAATGATGTGGAACCACGCGACCTTTGGGAAACATATCTTCCTGCATTCAAATCTTTGGTTCAGGATGCTGATGTGCAAGAAGTTATGTGTGCATATCAACGACTTGATGATGAGCCTTGCTGTGGAAATACGCGTCTTCTTCAACAGATATTACGCGATGACTGGGGATTTAAACATCTTGTGGTCTCTGATTGTGGTGCTATCTCTGATTTCTGGCAAAACCATAAGATATCCAGTGATGCCACTCATTCCGCAGCAAAAGGTGTTATGGCCGGAACTGATGTAGAATGTGGGTTTGGTTATGCCTACATGGACCTGCCAAAAGCTGTTGAGAAAGGACTTATATCGGAACAAGAGATTGATAAACATGTAATAAGACTACTGAAAGCCAGATTTGATTTGGGTGATATGGACGACCCTTCCCTTGTGGAGTGGTGTAATATTCCAGCTTCCGTCGTAGATAGTAAAGAACACAGACAACTAGCTTTGCAGATGGCCTGTGAGTCAATGACACTGTTGCAGAACAACAAAGATATTCTTCCTCTTAGTAAAAATATAAAAAAAGTAGCTGTTGTTGGACCTAATGCTGACGACGAATCAATGTTATGGGGCAATTATAATGGAAAACCTTCAGTAACAACAACTATACTTCAGGGAATACGTAACAAAATAGGTGCAGATAAGGTTATATATGATAAAGCATGCGACTTGGTAACAGATAAACTGAACGAATCTCTTATGGATAAATGTTCCATTGACGGTAAACGTGGATTGAAATCAATCTATTGGAACAATATAAATATGAGTGGAGAACCTGTTGTGACTGAAAATAGCATAGAACCTCTTCAACTTACGACAATGGGACAACATACTTTTGCTCAAGGGGTGAAAATGAGTGGATTTTCTGCTAAATATATCACAAATTATAAGGCAGAGAAATCAGAAGATATATATCTTAAATATTCTGCAACAGGTAGATATATAGTAAAAGTGAATGATAGTATAATGGGCAAATATGACAGTTGGCGTTCTTTGCTATCAAGATTACCGATAAAAGTTGAACAGGGTAAAAACTATCGTATTGAAGTGGACTTCACATCAAATGACAATCAAGCAAGTATTGAACTTAATCTATGTCGTGAACTGCCATTCGACTATTCTGAATGTGCTAAAAAAGTAAAAGATGCAGATATTGTAATATTTGTAGGTGGACTATCAACAAAACTTGAAGGTGAGGAAATGCCTGTTGAATTGCCAGGATTCAAAGGAGGTGACCGCACTGACATCGAACTGCCAAATGTTCAGCGTGAAACAATCAAAGCTCTTAAGGATGCTGGAAAGAAGGTTATCCTAGTGAACTGCTCTGGATCGGCTGTAGCATTAATCCCGGAAACACAAAATTGTGAGGCAATACTTCAAGCATGGTATGGTGGAGAAGAAGGCGGAACTGCTGTTGCAGATGTACTCTTTGGCGACTATAATCCTAGTGGTAAACTGCCTATAACATTCTATAAGAGTTTAAAACAGCTACCTGACTTCTCCAATTATTCTATGAAAGGCCGAACCTATAGATATATGAATGATGCACTTTTCCAGTTCGGATATGGACTAAGTTATACTAAATTTAAGTTTGGTAAAGCGATTGTAAATGACAATGGTGATATGACAAAGAATATAACAATCCCTGTAAAAAATATCGGTCACCGCAATGGAACAGAGGTCGTACAGGTTTATGTCCGCAAAGCAGATGACAAAAGCGGACTTCTTAAAACACTAAGAGGATTCAGCAGAGTGGACATCAAGAAAGGGGATACAAAATCAGTAACCATTAATATGCCTAAGTCAGCCTTCGAATTCTTCGATGATAAAACAAATACGATGCGAACTTTACCAGGAGACTATGAGTTGTACTACGGTAACAGTTCCTCAGAAAAAGATCTTCAGAAGATAATTGTAAAATTATAAAATAAAAACGGCGGTCCACTTTGCAACGGACCGTCGTTTTTATTTATTATTAATTATCTCTTTATATTCTCAGGAGTTCCTAAATAAGACTTTTTCATTCCTCCAAGATTAATAATAACCTTTTCAAAGATGATACCTCTTGATATAGGACAAATTATCAGTTCATGTTCTTTTGTAGGATCTGCACGGAAAGGTAATTTGATATTGCTATCGATAATTCTTCTACTATCAAAATATCCTTCTTCTATTTTTTTCTTACCTCCCATTACATCCACCCGAACAGGAGTACAACCATCAATACTTATTTCATAATAGATACCCTCTCCACATGTGTAATCTAACATAGGAGAAATTAACACGTGAACATCTGCATTATATGCGGATGATAATGTAGAGAATTTGTATATTAAAGAAGACCCACCAACAGCCTTATTTGTAGGCAATAGGGTGACACCAGAAAGAGTTTTGCCAAAATAAGGTATAATATTCCACTTCACACCATCCACAGCCTCAGCCTTAGTGTAATGTTCTGCCTCTATTGACACGACATTTCTTGTATCCGGCATTTCCGATGACTCGAGTTTAGACGCCTTATTTACTTTAGGTATAATATTAACACGAGGATTATTCCAATTCGTATAACCAATATGCGTCTGATCCATCATGTGCTTCCATTTTCCTCCACATAGGGTATCATTATAATATCTGTTGAGTTCTGCATCTTTATTAAAATGATTAATAGTTCCGATACTATCACCTGTTGCGGCAGCATAATACATCTGATATAAATTGGAATAGGCACGAATTGGGAAGAGTATCAGTTGCATATAAGAATCTTTATATCTTGGTGCAAGACTGGCGTACTGCCTTTCTGCCTCATTGCAAAGTGCCATAAATTCTTTAAGAACGGTCTGAAACTCATTATAATTTGTTAGACTATACACATTTTTATCCATCAACTCCGGAGTGATACGATAAGCATACTTACACTGAAGATTAAGTAATCTTGCAGCTTCGTCGGCATTCTCATCTCCAAAACTAGCACGGCAAAAATCTACAGTATGCTGATACAAGTTTTTAGGATTGTATTTCTTTGGGTTCCAAGCCATATCAAACCAGAACTGTATAGGATACTCCATAGGTTTTAAATCACCCACATTGACTATCCATAATCTGTCCACACCATTTTCATAAGCCATATTCATATCAGACCAGACTCGCTGTATTTGACTCACATTGAGCCAACGGTAACTACGCGGTCCTCCAACATAGTCATAATGATAATAGATACCATAACCACCTTTTCGCTTTGCCGAGTCAAGTGGCGGGAGCATACGTATACTCCCCCAATTATTGTCACATAAAAGCAAGGTAATATCGTTAGGCACTCTCATTCCCTTATTATAATAATCCTGAACTTCTTTATATAAAGCCCATACCTGAGGAACCTTATCTGCACTGACTCCTCGTTCTTCACTGATAATTCGGCGTTGGTCTGTAATTATACTCTGAAGTAGATTGATGTTGCTTGATTCGCTCATAGGCATATCCCCATCACCGCGCATGCCAATAGTTATTAGATCCTCAGTCGATTTATTACGTCGCACCCCGCCAGCCCAGAACTCTCTGAGATTCTCAGCATTAACAGAATAGTCCCATTTATACTCATTCTTATCTCGCCGTGATTGAATGTCTTGCGCTTCCTTACTGGGGTCATCACTATGGTTATGCCATTCTTTCTGTGAGCGACACATCGGTTCATGATGACTGGTTCCAATAATGACCCCCATATCATCAGCAGTAGTTCCGTTTAATGGATCGTCTGCATAAAAAGCACTATTCCACATAGCGGGCCACATATAGTTTCCTTTTAATCGAAGGATAAGTTCAAAAACCTTTGAATAAAATTCATGATTAAAATTACCAAATTTCAGTTTCGCCCAATTACCAAGTGCAGGCCATTCATCATTGAGAAACAATCCACGATAACGGACTAATGGTTCATCATCGGTATAAATACCGTTCTTTATAAATATTTTTTTATGTTGTTGGGTAGGTACATCAGCCCAATAGTACCATGGAGACACACCTATCTGACGTGATAATTCATAGATACCAAAAACAGTACCTCGTTTGTCACTACCTGCAATCACGAGCTTGTTGTCAATCGTAGTTATTACATATTTTTCATGTTTGTCTTTGAGGGTATTTCCATCGATTTTACCATCTTTAATTAGTTTATCTACAAAAGAACTATGGCCGACAGTACCAATAACGATTCGTGTTGTCTTCGATGAGGAATTGATTATTACAGGCGATATACCACATACACGTTTAAAGTCTTTTTTTAAGTTGACTGTAGCTATCAGTGCTCCTTTTAAATCATTTCCGTCAATAGTAATAGCAAATGGTGAGGATCCATTAGTAATGGTAATGTCACCTGCTGTAAAACTAATGAACTGATCTGCAGCGCAAACGCATAGCGACATCAAAGACGCTATAAAAAGCGACATAAATCTGACTTTTATATTCATATTAATACTTATATTATTTCTTTGATTTTTATTCTAAATTGAAGAGAATGTTGACCCACGACCGAATTTAACAGAGTAAAGATTGACTGTACCTAAAGGTACTTTATATCTGATATAGACATCATGTTGACCATACGTTGAGATTACATCAGATGTAATTTTATTCAGTACATTCACTCGCCCCGCAGGTATCTCCACCGTAGCAATTTTCCTTCCATTACGTTCTATGTCATCTATCCAAATCTCAAAGCTACAGTTTTTTGTAGCAGAAGCAGTTATCTCTATATTGCTAGCAGAACTAGTCTTCGTACCTAAATCAAGTCCACCGAGCATTAACCATCCACCCTTATTAGTATTATTACACATTGCCTTTCCGTATGGACAGGATATCGAATTTACGCTAAACGCATTATTATAACTGATAGCCAATTGGTCGGTAAATGCATCTTTAAAACAATAAGAGTCAAAATCCGCAGTAACATTTTTGGAATAGAGTCCATTACTGTTGCCAACCCAGCTGTTATACCCACTCTGGCTTTTATCCAAACCCGTTACATCTATCGTTCCAATACTTATCCAAGTGTTGCTATCCCCACTGTATAAACCTTCGAGGAGGTGCTCCTTACGAATAAGTTTAAGCCACATTTCATTACCAACATTATTGTTGACCTCAAAGATGGTATGACCGAATCTGAAAACAATCTTTTTACCATTATCATAACTACTCACTAGTGCAACAGTTAATGACTGATTTCCATTAGTAAGATATAGACCAGCTTCTTCGCTGTTATTCTTAGGATCTACATCCAGATGCGTTATGATTGTTGAATAGTGAGCAGCATCCTTCTGAAGAAGATGTGCAGAACCCGTATCAGGAGTCAAACGTAACCATCCCTCACGGGATGTCAGCGAATAACATTTCGATGCTGCTTGGTTAAGAAAATACCAACAGAATTTGAGATCGGATTTAGAGAAAGAGTCAGAACATGGTAGAGTCGTACCAATACTGGAATTACACAACTTAGGAGCTATTAATGCAGCTTTTGTAGGTGCAGTAGCCGTTGGCTTACCATTACTATCCCATGTCACTTGATGAAGCATGCATTGACGTCCCTTACCACTCCAATCAATCCCTAGCGCCTTTTCATAACAATGGGACAGGCACCACCAAGTTCCGTCGGCTAATTCGAAAGGTTGAGAGGCATGATTAGGTGAACCTAGCGACCTGTTTTTATCTGTTACCTCAGCAAAAAAAGTTCCCATTTCTTGCCACTGTGTGGAGTCTGCATGCAAGTCCTTTGTTCGTAAAGACCATTGACCACCCGCCACATTACCAGCAATAATATAATAGTACCATCCGTCGCGCTTACACATAACCGGTCCTTCGGCCCACGAATATTTTCCATCGTCATTTATCCATGCTAAATCAATAGCATTACCGGTAAGATGCCCGTCATGCCCCACCTGTTGTATTTTATTGGTATATTTTCCGTTTTTGATAAGCATATATGGAGTTCCATCATCATCCACAAAGATGGAATTATCATAACCAATGCCCCCTGTTGTTGATGTCGTTTTCACCTTAACTGGTGTTGACCACGGTCCGTATGGAGTGCTTGCCTTTGTTAAATATTGTCCACCTCCAGCTGAATTAGAGAAATATAGCCACCATGAATCATAAAATTTTGTTATTGCGCCTTCCCACATTCCACCTCCGGGGACATCACTTATTATACCACCCCAGATAGGAGATACAGCACGACTTATCACCTCCCAGTGCACGAGATCTGTCGAGTGATATACGGCACAGTATGGTGTGAAATGAAAACTAGACCCGCATGCATAAAAATCATTTCCGTCTTTAAATAGAGTTATATCAGGGAAGTCAGATGGTATTATAGGATTAAGGTATGTGGAAACGACTGAGTAAGCCGAATCTGGATATGAAACCGTTTTCGCTTCCGAAGATATTGTAATCATGAAAAGTAACATTATTATCAATTTAAGGGTTGTTTTCTTCATTCTATTGATTTTTCGGCAAAATTAGTATAATATATATATGTGAACTAATTGGAATGTTTCAATAGTGTTCATATTTGTATTTTATCCGTTTCAATATCTTTTCAATTTGTTTCATCGTTTTTATGCAACCCTTTGCATAAAATAAAACACACTCATATACAGCCATTTAAACTATTTGTTTTATTTTTGCAACCACTATAATCATGACTATTAACGATTTCGACCAGATAATGTCTGCATATCTGTACTTACTGATGTTTATGGCATGAACCATTATATAATAATACAAAATATTTATTGTTATATATATATATAGCAAAAAAATAACAGTAAATGTAATCTTCTTACTAAATTCTCATGCCTTAAATATTAAACCAAATCAAATTAAACCAAACAAGAACTACATAAATAGAATTTTCAATTGTTCTTACCCCTAAGACGGGAAGAATTAAACACCCTGCGTTTGAGAGTTCGTAAATTTGTTTTTTGCGACATTAAGGTAAGGTAGGTGACTTTTCTTGCATGTGCAAATTCTGGGAAAATTATTGTTAAATAACAAACTTATCACTCAATTATCAAAAGGACTCACTTCATTATGAAGTGAGTCCTTTTGATAATAATATTGTTCCGGTTATTTTACCACTTTTATCCTCGCATCAACCGCCCATATATCTCTATCAGTAGCCAGAAGAGGATTGATATCCATTTCTTTTATCTCGGTGGCAAAACGGAGAAGGGTAGAGAGACGAACAATAATCTCAGCAAACTTGTCCTCATTGATACCTTTTTGTCCCCGCGAACCTTTTATGATCTTATATCCCCGCAGACTGTGTATCATACTATAGGCTTCACTGTACGACAAGGGGGCAAGACCTGACGATACATCTTTGAGTATCTCCACAAAAATACCACCGAGGCCACATAATACCACGTGACCGAAACGATCCTCATATTTAGCTCCCACATACAACTCCACTCCCTCTAACATAGGCTGAATCATTACTGCAGTAACGCTAGGCAGGGATTTCATTCTGCGTATTTCTTTACGAAGGTATTCGCTTGTATGAATATTCAAACACACTCCACCAATATCACTTTTGTGCACCGGCCCGACAACCTTTGCAACAACAGGGAAACCAACCTCCTCGGCAAATTCGATCAATAATTTTTCTTCTGTAGAAACGAACTCCGGAACTAAAGGAAGGCCTGCGGCATGAAACAATTCATGCACCTGCTCGGGAGATATCAACATATCACATGAATCGGGTAGAGCATCTATAATACGTCTGATACGTGGCACATCAACCCCGAACAATTCTATATCATTGTCGGCAGGAGTAGATGCCGTCAAGATACGTACTAGTGCTGCACCTAATGTTACCTCGTCACTGAAACTGACATGCCCTTTAGAGAGAAAATCACGAACCTCCTGTCCGGCAGTGTGCATTGAAGGAAGTATTGGTATAATCGGTTTTTTTGTTGTAAGCATCTTCTGATGTAGTACATCATACGCTTCCTGGACACTTACAAGCCCGGGAGTTCCAAAAATCACAATAATAGCATCAATATCTGTAAATACGTGCTCACAATAATCAATACATATATCTAGCTGTTGAGGTGTTCCTGTTGCTAGTACGTCAATAGGATTTCCGACGCTGGCACCTGGAAAAAGTTTACTTTTGAGCTCGGCAGCCTTGTCACCCTCAAACTTCGGCACATTAAGTCCGCCTTTGCAGAGTGCATCCGTCAACATTACAGCCGGTCCACCGGCATGTGTTACTATAGCTATATTCTTACCTTTAAGTGAAGGTAGGGTAAATATACACCCGACAGTAGTAAGTTCCTCGCGGCTAAAACAACGTATAATGCCAGCTTTACGGAAAAGTGCCTCTACTGCAGAATCACTGCTTGCAATAGCTCCTGTATGTGATGAAGCTGCACGGCTTCCACTCTCACTCGTACCGCTCTTAATGGCTGCAATGTGGCAACCTTTCTTGATAAGAGATGATGCATGAAAGAGTAGACGATCAGGATCTTTAATATTCTCAATATACAATAGTTTGATATTGGAACCACCTCCGAAGTCTTTCTCTCCAAAGTGCTCATCCATGTATTGAAGTATATCCTCCACACCATTCTGCTTACCATTACCTACGCTCCACACTGAATTAAATCTCAGTCCCTTACTTATAGCAGCCTCAAGTATAAATACTGCTGTTGCTCCAGAACTGGAGATTAGGTCGGCACCATCAGAATGAAGAACTGGGATAGGCTGAGTAAACACACTATGATGCCAAATATTCATCATACCAATACAGTTGGGACCGATAAGTGATGCTCCATATTGTTCTGTGATTTCCAATATGCGTTTTTCTAGTTCTGCACCTTCTTCTGTCTCTTCTCCAAAACCTGCACTGAGAATAATAAAGGCTTTGACATGAACTATTTGCGCAAGCGTCTCGACTGTTTCGGGACATAAAGCAGCGGGTATGGCAAGCACAGCAAGATCTGTAGGCGGCAACTTATGAATCTCATTCACAACTGTCAATCCTTGTATTATTTTCTCTTTGGGATTGACAGGGTAAAGCACTCCGTTGTAACCTCCATTAATGATGTTTTGAAGTATGGCACCGCCTGTCTTGTGAACATTATTTGAGGCACCTATTACTGCTATACTTTGGGGGTAAAGTAATTCTGAATTAATCATGATAAACTCATACTTATATTAATAATAATGCAAATTAAATGCAAATATAATCATATTTGTGTAATATGAATGATAAACTAGTTCCAATAATAGGATTATTTAATATATTTGCACAGATAAGCACGACTTCTAGTCGTAAAGTTATTCATTAAGCGTTCATTTAATCATGAAAATTAGAATCTATTCTTATATCCTTTTTATGGTATGTTACATGTCTGCAAATGCACAAGACGAGAACAATAGAAATATACCAGCAACGCTATCCGTCAGGCCTGCGAAAACATATTCTGAGATTAATATAGATGACTCAATCAAGTTAAATCCGGCACGACTGTATTTACCTGCGCTTAATTCTTATACAGCTTCACCAATGATTATGTCACTTGGATATTGGGGTGGTTATGATTTGTGGAATTTACATCCAGGACTAAATGCCTCTTTTGGCATGAGTGTTACTGTGGGACTGGGTAAACATTCATATCCGGGTGCAGGATTCGCCCAAAATCTTTCGGTAATGTATGCTACTCAGATATCCAACAAGTTCTCATTAGCAGTTGGTGGATATTACAATCATCTCAATTGGAATAATACAGAATTCAATGATGTAGGCATAAGTGCTGTGCTAGGCTATCATATTGATGAGAAATGGGATGCATTCGTATACGCACAGAAATCCTTTATCAATCCAAAGTTGCCAATGCCTATGAGGTATATGGGTGATATTGGTGACAGGATCGGGACTATGGTTTCATACAAGATCACACCTTCGACAACAATTAGCGTCAGTGTTGAAACGGATAGAAGAAGGTGATTGAAAAAAATCAATCCTCCAACGAATTTTGATTAAAGTGAGCAATTGCTGTACTATCTGAACTAAGAATCTACTTTTTGGTTCATTTTACCTAAACATTAAAAATAAAGATTTAACATATATTGTTAATTAACATTAAGTAACTACGTCCTAAATAGGAAATACAGAACAATTTACTTACCTTTGCGACCAATTTTATTTAATGTAATTAAGATGAATAAATTAAAATTAATTAGTTTAGCGATAGCAATCGCTGTGGGTAACAATCTTTTTGCTGGTGGTCTGCTTACTAATACAAACCAAAATGCGGCATTTTTGAGAAATCCAGCTCGTGACGGAGCTATAGGTATTGACGGAGTCTATAGTAATCCTGCAGGTGTGGCATTCTTGGGAAAGGGATTTCATATCTCTTTTAATGTACAGAACGCTTACCAGACCAGAAATATCAATAGTGGATTAACCGTTCCATCGTTACAAGGTACACCATATTACAAGCCTTTCACACTCAACGGTGGTGATGCTAACGGCAAAAAACTATTTAAAGGTGAGGCTTCTGTTCCCGTAGCACCTTCTATACAAGCCGCACTCAACTATGACAAATGGGGATTTCAAGCGAGCTTTGCTATCACCGGAGGGGGTGGTAAATGTACATTTAACGACGGATTAGGTTCTTTCGAACGTCAGGTAGCGATGATTCCTGCATTACTCTATTCACAGGGACTTACTTCTACGACTCCAGGGTATTCGGTCAACAGTTATATTTATGGCCGACAATACATATTCGGTCTTCAAGCAGGTGCTACATATAAATTTAATGATCATCTCTCTGTCTACGGAGGTCTTCGTTTCAACTACGTTATGAACAAATACGAAGGTAGCATCACAGGTATATCTGCCAACATAAATGGTACGAATGAAAACTTGTATAGTTATTTTGGAGGCAAAGCAGATACTTACAATCAGATGGCTTTCTACTATAAAATGCGTGCTACCGAGATAAGCGACGAAACGACCAAAGCACAATATGAACAGACGTCTGAGGCATACACAAAAGCAGCAGAAACAGCAAACTCAACAAAGCAACAGTTTGCCGATAAGTATTTGGATTGTGACCAGACAGGATGGGGTATTACTCCTATTATAGGTGTTGACTATAAGTGGAGAGGACTGAATATTGGTGCCAGATTTGAGTTTATCACAAAAGTCAACATTCAGAATAATACGAAACGCGATGACACAGGGTTGTTTAAAGATGGTGTAAACACGCCTAACGATCTCCCGGGATTGTTTACCATCGGTGCACAATACGAAATCATACCATCACTAAGAGTGAATGCCGGTTATCATTATTTTCTGGACAAAGATGCGAAAATGGCAAATGACAAGCAGAAGTTGCTTACATCCAACACTCAGGAATATTTGGCGGGAGCAGAATATGATATAAATAAGATTATACAAATAAGTGCAGGTATACAGAAAACTAATTACGGACTTGGTGACGGTAGTTATCTAACAGACATGAGTTTCACTACAAGTAGCTATTCTATAGGTTTCGGTGCGGGCATCAACGTAACAAAGAATGCCAAACTTAACCTCTCATATTTTTGGACGAATTATGACACCTTTACGAAGGAATACAAGTCAACAATAACGAGTGCAACAGGAACCCCTATTCCAGTAAACTGTACTGACGAATTTACCCGTACTAATAAGGTTATAGGAGTTGGACTGGACATCAACCTTTAGAATTTATCGACTAGTTAGATGTGAATAAATAAACAATTCCTTTACCTAATCGATTTTTTACAGTACCTTTACAGCCAAATACAATTATCATGATAAATGAATATCAAGTTCGCGTTTTACCGCAACAGGCTGCCAACAATCAAGCTATACAACTTTATTTGGCGAAAGAAGAAGGGCTAGACGCTCGAACAATAATGGCTGTAAAGGTACTGAAAAGAAGTATAGATGCACGCCAACGTGCAATATATGTAAATCTAAAAGTACGTGCATATATAAATGAGTCTCCTCAGGATGATGACTATATCCATACAGATTATCCTAGCGTGGAGGGACATAAAGAGATAATAGTAGTCGGTGAAGGTCCTAGTGGACTTTTTGCTGCCTTGAGACTAATCGAACTTGGTTTTAAACCGGTTATTCTCGAACGGGGAAAAGATGTGCATGAGCGCAAAAAGGATCTTGCAAACATCACACGTACGCAGAAAGTGGACAGTGAAAGCAATTATTGCTTCGGAGAGGGAGGAGCCGGTGCATATTCCGACGGTAAACTCTTTACAAGGAGTAAAAAACGCGGTAGCACAGACAAGATACTCAATGTCTTCTGTCAGCATGGTGCAGATACCGGTATATTGGCCGATGCACATCCCCATATTGGTACAGACCAACTACCTGCTGTCATCGAAAACATGCGTAACACGATTATCACTTGCGGAGGTGAAGTCCACTTTCAGACCAAAATGACATCGCTTATCATCGAAGAAAATCGCGTGATAGGAGTCGAGGCTATAGATATGGAAAACAAAAAGGAAACAACATTCCATGGACCAGTTATCCTTGCTACCGGGCACTCAGCAAGAGACGTATATAAATACCTAAATAACAATGGTATAGATATCGAAGCTAAAGGTGTTGCTGTAGGTTTGAGACTGGAACATCCACAAGAACTTATAGACCAGATACAATATCATAATCCGGATGGGCGAGGCCAATATTTGCCTGCTGCCGAATATAATTTTGTAACGCAAATTGAAGGTCGCGGAGTATATAGTTTTTGTATGTGTCCAGGCGGATTTGTAATACCATCCGCTACAAGTTCCCAACAAATCGTAGTCAACGGAATGAGTCCGGCCAATCGGGGAACTCAATGGGCAAATAGTGGTATGGTGGTGGAATTGCGCCCTGAAGACGTACCGGGAGATGATCATTTGCGTATGATGAACTATCAGGAGGAGATGGAACGCAATTGTTGGCAAGCCGGAAATATGAAACAAACTGCTCCTGCACAACGTCTGACAGACTTCGTTCATAAACATCTGAGCTATGACCTTCCCAAAAGCAGTTATGCACCAGGGTTGATTAGCAGTCCGCTTCATTTCTGGATGCCCGAAGCTATCGTAAGCAGACTGCAAAAAGGATTTGAGAAATTCGGGCAGATGAGTCACGGATTTATGACCAACGAAGCTACATTAATAGGTGTAGAGACCCGTACATCCAGTCCTGTACGCATACTGCGTGACAAGGAAACACTTCAGCACATTAGGATAGAGGGGTTGTTCCCATGCGGTGAAGGTGCCGGCTATGCCGGCGGAATAGTATCGGCAGGTGTAGATGGCGAAAGGTGTGCAGAAAGCGCCGCTCAATATACCGGGAGAATTTCATAAACAGACCTGTCAGATATTGACAGATATTCCGACAGAATAGTGTCATATAAAAAAAATAGTTTTTCTTTTGTAACGTGAATATTTTTACGTACCTTTGCGCCTTAAAATAGCGTAAAGATTAAAAGATATATCACCATGGCAAAGAAATTCGCCGAACACCAAGGTTTAAACCTTACTGAAGTTAACAAGGAAGTTTTGAAAGATTGGGACAATAATGATGTGTTCCATAAATCTATAGAGGAGCGCGAAGGGTGTCCTTCATTTATATTTTATGAAGGTCCCCCGTCGGCCAACGGTCTGCCTGGCATCCACCATGTGCTAGCTCGTTCTATCAAAGACATATTTTGCCGCTACAAGACTATGAAAGGATATCAAGTTCACCGTAAAGCCGGATGGGATACTCACGGATTGCCTGTTGAACTTGGGGTTGAAAAAGAACTTGGAATTACGAAGGTAGATATTGGTAAAACAATATCCATTGAGGAATATAATAAGAAATGCAGAACAAACGTGATGAAGTTCACACAAGAGTGGACAGACCTCACGCATAAGATGGGATATTGGGTAGATCTTGACAATCCATATATCACGTATGACAATAAATACATTGAGACCTTATGGTGGCTTCTGAAACAATTCTATAATAAGGAGCTACTTTATAAAGGCTATACAATACAACCATACTCACCTGCTGCAGGTACAGGCTTGTCAAGTCACGAGCTTAACCAACCTGGTTGCTACCGTGATGTTAAAGACACGACTGTCACAGCACAGTTTAAGATGAAAAATCCTAAACAAGAGATGACAGAGTGGGGCACTCCTTATTTCATTGCATGGACGACAACCCCTTGGACATTACCTTCAAATACAGCACTCTGTGTTGGACCGAAAATTGAATATGTTGCTCTGCAGACATATAATATGTATACAGCTCAACCTATCACTGTTGTGATGGCCAAAGAACGTGTAAACGCTTACTTCAAAGCAGAAGGGGAAAATTCTCCATTAGAAGGTTATAAGGCCGGAGATAAAATTATACCCTATAAAATCATTGGTGAATATAAAGGAATGGACTTGGTCGGAATGGAGTATGAGCAGCTCATGCCTTACGTAAATCCGGGAGAAGGTGCATTCAGAGTAATCTCAGGTGATTATGTTACGACTGAAGACGGTACAGGTATTGTACATATTGCACCAACGTTTGGTGCCGACGATGCCAATGTTGCGCGCAAAGCAGGTGTACCAGCACTTCAACTGATTAGCAAGAAAGGTGAACGCCGTCCGATGGTTGACCTTGAGGGTAAATTCTATAAGCTTGACGAACTCGATGCTGATTTCGTCAAAAACGCGATGAACGTAGATGAGTATAAGAAATATGAAGGACGCTACGTAAAAAATGCTTATGACGATACCCTTTCAGACAAGGATGAGACTCTGGACATTTCTATCTGTATAGAGATGAAACAGAATAATCAGGCATTCAAAATAGAGAAACATATCCACAGCTATCCTCACTGCTGGCGTACAGACAAGCCTGTATTGTATTATCCGCTCGACAGCTGGTTTATTCGTTCTACGGCATGCAAAGAACGTATGGTGGAGCTGAATAAGACCATCAACTGGAAACCCGAATCTACAGGTACCGGACGTTTTGGAAAGTGGCTCGAGAATCTAAACGACTGGAACCTGAGTCGTAGTCGTTTCTGGGGTACACCATTGCCAATATGGCGTGATGAAGACGGTGCTGAAATATGCATTGGAAGTCTGCAAGAACTATATGATGAAGCTGAGAAATCTGTCAAGGCAGGATTTATGAAGAGTAATCCGCTTAAGGATAAAGGTTTCGTGCCAGGTGACTACTCAAAAGATAATTATGACAAGATAGACTTGCACCGTCCTTATGTAGATAACATGATCCTTGTAAGTGAGAACAATAAACCGATGAAGCGTGAAACCGACCTTATCGATGTATGGTTTGATAGTGGCAGTATGCCTTATGCACAAATTCATTATCCATTCGAGAATAAGGAGGTGCTTGATAACCGAAACGTTTTCCCTGCCGACTTCATCAACGAGGGTGTGGATCAGACACGTGGATGGTTCTTTACATTACATGCCATAGCTACGATGATATTCGATAGCGTTGCATTTAAAAATGTTATTTCCAGTGGACTTGTTCTTGATGCTCAAGGAAACAAGATGAGTAAACGACTGGGAAATGCAGTCAATCCTTTTGATGCAATCGAGAAATATGGTAGTGATGCCGTCCGTTTCTATATGACAACCAACTCATCTCCTTGGGATAACCTCAAGTTTGATGCTGCCGGTGTTGATGAGGTAAGACGCAAATTCTTCGGTACTTTATATAATACCTATTCTTTCTTTAGCTTATATGCGAATGTCGATGGATTCGATTATAGCGAAGAGGATGTGGTATTCAGCAAACGTCCGGAAATTGACAGATGGATACTGTCTGTCCTTAATACTTTGGTTAAGAATGTGGATGCAGCTTTTGCTGACTATGAACCAACAAAGGCTGGCCGCTATATTGACAGTTTTGTTAATGACAATCTGTCTAACTGGTATGTCCGTCTTAACCGTAAACGGTTCTGGGGAAGTAAGATGAGTGAAGATAAACTTTCTGCATATCAAACCTTATATACTTGCCTTGCGACCGTAGCAAAGTTGCTTGCCCCGATAGCTCCTTTCTATGCAGACCAGTTGTATGAAGATCTAGTAAAAGCAACAGGTAAAGATAATAAATGTTCGGTACATCTTACAAAATTCCCTGGTGTTAAGGAGAATCTTATTGATAAAGAACTGGAAGCTCAAATGCAGATGGCTCAGAATGTAACAAGTATGGTTCTTGCTTTACGCCGTAAAGTAAATATCAAAGTTCGTCAACCATTACAATGTATCATGATTCCTGCTGTGGACGATGAGCAGAGACGCCATATCGAAGCTGTCAAAGAGCTTATCATGCACGAAGTGAATGTCAAAGAACTAAAATTCGTTGAAGGCAACGGTATCTTGGTAAAGAAGGTGAAATGCAACTTTAGAACACTTGGTAAGAAGTTCGGAAAACTGATGAAAGGCATTAATAATGCCATCATAGCATTAGATCAAGAAGAAATTGAGAAGTTCGAAAAGGAAGGAAACTATACTGTTATTGTTGAGGAAGAAAAAGCCATTATCGATATCGAGGATGTAGAGATCATCAGTGAGGATATTCCAGGATGGCTAGTTGCCAATGAAGGTTCACTCACGGTTGCACTCGAAGTGGAATTGACTGATGAGCTTCGTCGTGAAGGAATGGCTCGTGAACTTATCAACCGCATTCAGAACCTGCGTAAGGATAACGGTTTTGAAATAACAGATCGTATAAATGTCACACTATCCGAAAATGAACAAAGTAATGCCGCAGTGGAGAGTTTCAAAGATTATATCTGTGGACAAGTTCTTGCTGACAGTATCACTATTACTGACAATAATGGCGAAGAGGTGGAATTCGATGACTTTAACTTAAGAATAAAGGTTACCAAATAATATAAACATTTAATATTGAGTATTATGGCAGAAAAGACACGATACAGCGACGAGGAGTTAGCTGAATTTAAACAGATAGTTTTAGATAAATTATCTCTTGCCAGAAGGGATTACGATCAGATGATGAAAGTTCTCATGAATGAAGATGGCAACGATGTGGATGATACGTCACCAACGTATAAAATATTAGAAGAGGGCAGTAGCACTCAGTCAAAAGAAGAATTGACACAGTTGGCTGCTCGCCAACAAAAGTTCATTCAGGGTCTTGAGGCTGCTCTTATGAGAATAGAAAATAAAACCTATGGTGTATGTCGTGTTACCGGTAAATTAATACCGAAAGAGCGACTTCGTGCTGTTCCTCATGCGACATTGAGTATTGAGGCAAAACTGATGAAAGGACATTAACTCTAAGGATAATTTTGAAAAAGTCTAAAGGATTATTGACAGACGGTCGTTTGTCACTGATTATTATCTTATCTATTTTAATCATTGATCAGTATATTAAGATAATGGTTAAGACAAACATGTGTCTGGGAGAGAGCATACACATCACCGATTGGTTCCAGATACATTTTATCGAAAACAACGGAATGGCTTACGGAATGGAATTTATAAATAAAATTATTCTTTCCCTATTCCGTATAGTAGCGTCGTGTTATATCGGTTGGATTATCTATCAACAGGTTAAGTTGAAAGCGCGAACGGGATATATTGTGTGCTTATCAATGGTACTTGCCGGTGCTGCTGGAAATGTATTTGACGGAATGTTTTATGGACTGATATTCAATGGCTCATCACCTGATTATATATCTTACCTCGTTCCGTTAGGTCATGGATATGCTCCATTCTTAATGGGAAAAGTAGTGGATATGTTTTACTTTCCTATCATAGATACCAACTGGCCATCTTGGATGCCCATCGTTGGAGGTGATCACTTTATATTCTTCAGTCCAATATTCAACTTTGCCGATTCGTGCATATCCGTAGGAGTCGTTGTTTTGTTGATTTTCTATCGTAAAGAGCTATCGATATTGTTTGCATCAAAACCTAAAATGAAGTCTGAAGAATGAAACAAAGATTAGTCATATTCTTTGTGACAGTCACGACCATTTTAGTAACTGGCTGTCGACCTTCTGTCCCTGGTGATTACATACAACCGGGAACGATGGAGGATATTCTATATGACTACCATCTAGCTCAGGCTATGGCAATGAATCCAACGATAAACGAAAAAAACGCTTCATTCAATGAAGAACTATACCGCAAGACTGTTCTAAAGAAGTATGGGATCAGCGAGGCAGAGTTTGACTCTTCCATGGTTTACTATATGCGCCATACAGAACAGCTACATGGCATATATGAGCATTTGGCAAAAAGATTCAGTGACGATGCTTTGGAACTTGGTGCCGATGAGAGTGAGGTTAACAAATATAATGTTCTCACCAACAAAGGTGATACAGCTAATATCTGGGCTGGCAACAAGTCTGCTGTTCTTACTCCCCGAGCACCTTTCAATAGACTCGCATTCAGCATCGAAGCTGACACCACATTTCATAAAGGAGACATCTTTCTTTTCAAATTTTCTACAATGTTCCTCTTTCAGGACGGTATTAAAGATGGTGTAGCTGCAATTGCAATCAAATACCAAAACGATAGTGTGGTGTCTCAAGTCATTCATGTAACATCAAATGACAACTATAAAATAAATCTATATACAGATGACAATCATATGATAAAGGAAATGAATGGATTCATCTTTGTAGGTGGAGGAGGTTCCTCACTAACGACATTGAAGTTGGTGTTTGTGAACAACATTCAAATAATTCGATTCCACAAAAACAAAGCGGCATATATGAATGATAAATCAAACAATGGAAGCACTCCAAATAGCCCGCATCTACAAAAGGTTGAATCGGAACCAATGGATTCACCTTTAAATAAGAACAGACCTATCAGAAAAATTGGCACTATTATTAAAACGTTGCCCTTAAAAGATAAATCTAATTAGAATTTATGTGTGAACAGATTCGTCGGGTTGCATCAAACGAAATTACAGTTGAAGGAAAAATTCTGCGTCAATACGTTGTGGAAATCGTCAATCATAGAGTTGTAAATTACTATCGCCTTGAAGATGAACTTCCCCTTACAGAATGGCTTGGAGGAAAAATTGAACTTCGCAAAAATGCAGATGGATTTTTACAAGCATTTCTAAATAACAAAATATTATAGAATTCTTGTATTCTGGTTTAAATAACTAAACATATATGTATATATAAAAATCCCTTACCAATTTTACACCGGCAAGGGATTTTTATATCTAGTTAGAAAATTTATTTCTTATTGATTGCCATATCTACAGTTACAGCAACTGCTACTGTAGCACCGACCATTGGGTTATTACCCATACCCAGGAAGCCCATCATCTCTACGTGTGCAGGAACTGATGAAGAACCCGCGAACTGAGCATCACTGTGCATACGTCCGAGGGTATCAGTCATACCGTAAGAAGCAGGACCTGCTGCCATATTATCAGGATGAAGAGTACGACCTGTACCTCCACCAGAAGCAACAGAGAAGTATGGCTTACCTGCTAACACACGCTCTTTCTTATATGTACCTGCTACCGGATGCTGGAAACGAGTTGGGTTTGTTGAGTTACCTGTAATAGACACGTCAACACCCTCTTTCCATAGAATTGCAACACCTTCGCGTACATCGTCAGCACCATAGCATTTAACTTTAGCACGAGGACCGTCAGAATAAGGAATCTCCTGAACTACGTTCAGTTCTGATGTGTAATAATCAAATTTTGTCTGAACATAAGTGAATCCGTTGATACGGCTGATGATCTGAGCAGCATCTTTACCAAGTCCATTAAGGATTGTACGAAGTGGGTTCTTACGAATTTTGTTCGCCATCTCAGCAATCTTTATAGCACCTTCAGCAGCAGCGAAGCTCTCGTGACCTGCCAAGAATGCGAAACATTGTGTTTCCTCACGGAGCAGACGTGCAGCCAAGTTACCATGACCGATACCGACCTTACGGTCATCCGCAACAGAACCATGTATACAGAAACTCTGCAGACCGATACCGATAGCCTCTGCACAATCAGCTGCCGTCTTACAACCTTTCTTTATTGCAATAGCTGCACCACAGACATAAGCCCATTTTGCATTTTCAAAACAAATACCTTGAGTGTCCTCACAAATCTGATAAGGATCAACGCCGGCACTCTCGCAAATCTCATTTGCCTCTTCGATACTCTTGATACCGTTGGCATTCAGGGCAGCAATAACACTATTGATTCTGCGTTCCTGACTCTCAAAACTTACTTTTCTAATCATTGTCGGTCCTCCTTATTCTTTACGTGGGTCAATAGTCTTAACAATTCCCTGTTCAGCAGTAGTGCGGCCGTAGCTACCTGTAAATTTCTTCACAGCCTCGTTAGCGTCCATACCACCTTTGATAGCTTCCATCATCTTGCCAAGTTGTACATATTCATAACCGCATACCTGGCTGTCCTTATCGAGGAACATCTTTGTGATGTAACCTTCAGTCAATTCAAGGTAACGTGTACCTTTAGCTACAGTTCCATAAAGTGTACCTGTCTGACTGCGGAGACCTTTACCAAGATCTTCCAGACCTGCACCAATAACAAGTCCGCCTTCAGAGAAAGCACTCTGTGAACGTCCGTAAACAATCTGTAGGAAGAGTTCGCGCATAGCAGTATTGATTGCATCGCAAACGAGGTCAGTATTCAAGGCTTCAAGGATAGTCTTTCCTGGCAGAATTTCTGATGCCATAGCAGCAGAGTGGGTCATACCTGTACAACCGATAGTTTCAACTAAGCATTCCTGAATAACGCCTTCCTTAATATTCAAGGAAAGTTTGCAGGCACCCTGCTGAGGTGCACACCAGCCCACACCGTGGGTGTAACCTGAGATATCTTTAATCTCCTTAGCCTGTACCCATTTTCCTTCTTCCGGAATTGGGGCTGGTCCATGATTCGGACCTTTCTTGACAACACACATGTTGTCAACTTCTTTAGAATAAATCATATTCTCTTTCAGTTTATAAATAAATGAATAATAGATATACTTATCTTTATATGATGCAAAATTACTGTTTTTTTTCCTAAACGACTAATATTATCAATTACTTTTTAATTCTTTAAGTGCTATTTTTATATGCATGTTCTTAATATTGTAATTTTTATTGTATCTTTGCAAACCAAATATTGCAAAACGATAAGATTATGAATGAGGTTGTTATTGACGAGCAGAAAGTCGTTAAGGCTGTGAGTGAGGGGATGGATGAATTCCTTAAAGTGTTTACTGATGCCATCTATGAGACCATAGACGGTAACCTGACTGCAGAAAGCATTCAAAAACTGAATGCGAGTCAGATTACGCTTGTGGCGTATGACATCTTGCGTGCAGAAGTGATGGACGGTGGTTTCGTACAGCTGATTCACAACGGTTACGGTGGATTCATCTTCCTTAACCCGTTTGCCAAGGCCGTACGGCTTTGGGGTTTGAAAGATTTGCAGGACTTGATTTATGATGCCCGTAAGTTGTATGATAAATATCATCAAGAGATAGAAAAAGAATGCAGTGATGAGGATTTTATGGCGATGTTTGAAAAATATGAAGAATTTGACAACCTTGACGACAGGTTCGTTGAGAAGGAAGAAGAATATACCGATTCCATCGCAAAATATGTGGACCAGAATATCGATATCTTCGCTAAGATAGAGAAGATTTGATTATTGTTTCTTACTTTTTTTAAATGAAATGTGATGAATAAGGATGAAGAACTAATAAGGAAGAAAAGCTCGATAAATATCAAGAATAAGAAGGCTTCGTTTGAATTTTTCTTTATTGAGACCTTTACAGCCGGCATTGTGCTTACAGGTACGGAGATCAAATCAATCCGAGCCGGAAAAGCTAGTCTAGTGGATTCGTTCTGTATTATAAGTAATGGAGAGATATGGGTCAAAGGTATGAATATATCACCATATTTCTATGGCTCTTATAATAATCATGAAGCAAAACGTGACCGCAAACTGTTATTGACAAAGAAGGAAATTAGCAAACTCAATTCTGCAACCAAACAGACTGGTTATACGATTGTGCCGATTCTCGTATTTGTCGATAATCACGGACGTGCTAAAATGGATATCGCCTTATGTAAAGGTAAAAAAGAGTATGACAAACGTGAGACCCTAAAAGCGAAAGAAGACAAAAGGGAAATGGATAGAGCGATAAAGAATTTCTAGAATGAACAAAATGGAATCAATTATAGATCAAAGGATTCTCATTCTAGATGGAGCAATGGGAACTATGCTCCAGTCGTATCAGCTGTCTGAGGCAGATTTCCGTGGTAAGAGATTTGCCGATATAGAGGGTGTGATGAAAGGCAACAGCGACATGCTCAACCTCACTAGGCCGGATGTAGTCAGTGATATACATCGTAAATATCTATTAGCTGGAGCAGATTTGATAACGACAAATACGTTCAGTGGACAAAGGATATCTCAGGCAGATTATCATTTTGAAGAGTTTTGCAGGGAAATAAATCTAGAAGGTGCAAGATTAGCAAGAAAAGTAGCAGATGAATTTTCATCTTCAGGTAAGCCCAGATTCGTTTGCGGATCCGTAGGCCCTACAAACAAGACTTGTTCGATGAGTCCCGATGTAAGCAATCCCGCCATGCGTTCCCTTACTTACGATGATCTTTTTGATGCTTATACAGAACAGATTGACGCACTCATTGATGGTGGCGTAGACACGATTCTTGTCGAAACCATATTTGACACACTGAATGCGAAAGTGGCTGTTGATGCAGCCACTTCAGTCATGGAAAGCAAGGGAGTGAAGTTACCTATCATGCTTTCAGTTACCGTTAGCGACCTTGCCGGAAGAACGTTAAGCGGACAGACACTTGATGCTTTTCTGGCCAGCATTCAGAGTGCCGACATATTTTCAGTAGGTCTGAACTGTTCATTCGGTGCTAGACAGATGAAACCATTTCTTGAACAGCTGTCACATAAAGCCCCTTATTATATTAGTGTGTATCCAAATGCAGGTTTACCCAACAGTATGGGGCTATATGATGAAACCCCGGAATCTATGGCAGAGCAGATGGCCGAGTATGTGGACGAAGGGCTGGTCAATATCATTGGTGGATGCTGCGGCACAACCGACAAATTTATTGCTCTTTATCCCGCATTGACCGAAGGAAAGAAACCGCATATACCAAATTCTCCATCGACCACAATGTGGCTTAGCGGATTGGAACTCCTTGATGTCACTCCCGAAGTACAGTTTGTGAATGTCGGAGAACGCTGTAATGTAGCAGGTTCACGCAAATTTCTACGACTTATCAGCAGCGGCCAATACGAAGAAGCTCTTTCCATTGCACGGAAGCAAGTGGAAGATGGTGCTCTCGTCATTGACATAAATATGGATGACGGGCTTCTTGATGCCCAAAAGGAGATGGTCAATTTCCTTAATCTCATAGCATCGGAGCCGGAAATAGCATCGGTTCCCATTATGATAGACTCTTCCAAGTGGGATGCGATAACAGCTGGGCTGAAGTGCGTCCAGGGCAAATGTATTGTTAACAGCATATCCATGAAAGAAGGTGAGGAGGCTTTTATAGCTCACGCACGCCAAGTAAAACGCTATGGTGCCGCAGCAGTGGTCATGTGTTTCGATGAAAAGGGGCAGGCAGATACCTACGAGCGTAAAATCGAAATATGTGAACGGGCTTATAAGATATTGACAGAGAAAGTAGGCATGAATCCTTTAGACATTATCTTTGATCCGAACGTACTCGCTATTGCGACAGGCATGGAGGAACATGATAATTATGCGGTCGATTTTATTCGTGCCACAGGGTGGATCAAAAATAATCTTCCGGGAGCACATGTCAGTGGAGGTGTGAGCAACCTCTCGTTCTCATTCAGAGGCAATAACTATATACGCGAGGCCATGCACGCCGTATTCCTGTATCATGCCATACAGCAAGGCATGGATTTCGGAATCGTAAATCCCGCCACATCAGTCATTTATACCGATATACCATCAGATATTCTCGAATCCATCGAAGATGTTGTTCTAAATAGGCGGAAAGATGCCTCGGAACGGCTCATTGACGTAGCCAATCGTATCAAAGAGGAGCAAAATTCTGCGGTTATCGGAGGTCAGAAGTCGGTTTCATCGATAGATAATGACATCTGGAGGAACGGAACTGTACAAGAAAGACTTGGACATGCCCTTATCAAGGGTATCGGTGATTTCTTAGAAAAAGATCTGGCAGAAGCTGTTGATATCTACCCTTATGCCGTTGATATCATCGAAGGGCCTCTTATGGATGCCATGAACAAAGTAGGAGCGTTGTTTGGTAGCGGAAAGATGTTTCTACCGCAGGTGGTCAAAAGTGCCAGAACCATGAAAAAGGCAGTTGCTATACTACAACCTCTCATTGAGGCAGAAAAAGTTGATGGCGCATCTAAGGCCGGAAAGGTACTTCTTGCCACAGTAAAAGGAGATGTTCATGATATAGGAAAAAACATCGTATCCGTCGTAATGGCATGCAATAATTACGAAATCATTGATATGGGAGTGATGGTTCCTGCAGAACAGATCGTTCAGAAAGCCATTGATGAGAAGGTGGATGTAATTGGCCTTAGCGGTCTTATCACACCTAGCTTGGAAGAGATGGTACATGTAGCGACAGAACTGCAGAAAGCTAAACTAAACATACCCATTATGGTGGGTGGTGCTACGACAAGCGAACTACATGTAGCATTAAAGATTGCTCCAGTATATGGCGGCCCTGTCCTCTGGATGAAAGATGCTTCACAGAATGCGCTGGCTGTGTCTAAGTTGTTGAATTACAAACAAAAACAAGAATACGTTGAATCATTAAATAAACGGTACAACGAATTACGTAGCGGATATAATGATGTCAAACATACAGTTGTCGACATTAACGAAGCACGTAAAAACAAACTCAACTTGTTTAATTGATATAAGTGAATTATGAATAAAATTAAATATATCGCGTTTGACCTTGGTGGTGTGATTATGACCATCAATCAGGCTCAAGCAGCTCGTCATTTTGAGAGTATCGGACTGAAAGATGCCGCTACCTATCTTAATGCATACACCCAGGAGGGCATCTTCGGAGATCTTGAGTTAGGAAAAATTACAGCCGAAGAGTTCCGTCAGGGACTCAGCGACATTATCGGTCGGAATATTACTCTTAAACAGTGTCAATATGCGTGGCTTGGTTATCGTGGAGCACTGCCCGTGCGTAATCTCGATCTCCTGCTACGTCTTCGTAGCAATGGTTATCGTGTGCTGTTGCTCTCCAATACCAATCCCTTCATGATGGAATGGGCCAGAAGTGATAAGTTCAGCCCCGCCAACCATCCCTTGGACTATTACTTCAATTCCATATACCTCAGTTACGAATGTAAGATGATGAAGCCCTCTGCCGATTTCTTCAAATATGTTCTTGAGAAAGAAGAGACTACGTCCGACAGAATGTTATTTGTAGATGACGGCCAGCATAACGTTGAAGCCGCAGCAGCCCTTGGCATCAATACCTTTTGCCCGACAAACGGTTCAGATTGGACAGAAAGAATATACGAATATCTATAGAATAAAAAAGAAAAAAAACATTTACGCATGAGAAAAACGTTTTTGGGTTTATTATTATTTGTTTTATCTCCGGAAATAATGTATTCTCAACGAGTGGTAGAGAGCTTCGATGAGAATTGGCAGTTTCATAAAGGTGATATAGCCATTAAACTAGCCGTAAAAGCGGGCATGCAAGGTGGTCTCTCTGATGCTAATGTTAAGCGAGAAGAAGGCGAAGAGGTTTTGATAGCTTATACGGATCGGAATAAGGTGGCAGAATACAAGCCGAGCGATTGGAAAGATGTTAATTTGCCTCATGACTGGTTGGTAGAAGAAAGTGTGGTTCATGATGATAACATCGGCAGTCAACCGGCAGCCAATGGTTACCATCCTACCGACATTGGATTCTATCGAAAAGAATTCGAAATAGATGGAGGCGATGAAGGAAAGAAAATATCAATAGATTTTGATGGTATCTTTCGTAATAGTACCGTGTGGGTTAATGGGCATTTGATGGGAAATCATAAAAGCGGGTATTTACCCTCTTCTTATGACATAACTGATGTTTTGCGTTATGGAAAAGAAGGGAAAAATGTGATTCTTGTGAAAGTTGATGCCACCGACTATGAGGGTTGGTGGTATGAAGGTTGTGGAATCTATAGGCATGTATGGCTAACTAAAACCCAGCGTCTTCACGTCGCAAGATTCGGAACTTTCGTTACAACCCCTTCCGTTTCCTTAGCCAATGCGACTGTAAACATTCAAACGACATTGCAGAATGAATTCAAAACCGCTCAGTCTGTCGACCTGATTTCTACAATCACAGACATGGCTGGGAATATCTATGATACCCAGTCTTGTACTTTGCAGATTGGCTCTCTCTGTATGAAGGATATTCAACAAAGATGTAATATAGTCCATCCTGTGTTTTGGTCTCCCGAAACACCCCATCTATATAAAGTGCAGACAAAAGTGATGGTAGATGGCAAAGTAGCAGATACATACAATACAACATTTGGTGTGCGTACCGTCCAATTGACGGCCGGTGGATTTTATTTAAATGTCAAGTTATATCCTATCAAAGGAACAGCTAATCATCAAGATTTTGCCGGTGTAGGGGTAGCACTACCGGATAAGATCAATGAATATAAAATTAGGTTACTCAAAGACATGGGTTCAAATGGCTATCGCTCTGCTCATCATCCGCCCACACCGGAATTGCTGGATATATGTGATAGTCTGGGCATGTTAGTATTAGACGAAAACCGACATTTAAATAGCTCTGAGGATGGAATTAGCGATTTGACTACATTAATTATGAGAGACCGTAATCATCCATGTGTCTTTATGTGGAGCTTGGAGAATGAAGAAAATTTAGAAGGTAATATGATGGGCACACGTATTCTCCAAACATTGGCCGAAGTGGCTCATAAACTCGACTCTACCCGACAAGTAACTGCCGCCATAAATCATGATTGGAATAATGGTGGATATAGCGATGTGCTAGATGTTGTAGGCTATAATTACGGACAGAGAGGAATGCAATATGTAAAAGACAAACAAAATTTTCCAAATCGTAAGATGCTCGTAACAGAATCGACAAGTTTTGTATCTACTCGCGGAGAGCATGAAGATAATCCACAAAAAGGGTATATGTCAAACTTTGGAAAAGGTGTCAGCTGGGGACTACAGCCCGGTGAAGATTGGAAACATATCGTCGATTACCCTTATCTAAGTGGCACATTTGTGTGGACCGGTTTCGATTATAGAGGTGAACCGACGCCATACCGTTGGCCTTGTGTCTCTTCTCATTTTGGCATTATGGATTTATGTGGTTTTCCTAAAGATGGATATTATGCCTATAAAGCTGCATGGAAAGCGGAGCCTCTGGTGCATGCCTTTCCCCATTGGAATCTACAAGGAAAAGAAGGAGATACAATACGCATGGGCGTTTATACAAACTGTGAAAAAGTCGAGATGTTGGTCAATGGAAAGAGTCTGGGTATTAAAAAAGCGGAGCCTATGATTCGTTTAGAATGGCAGGTTGCCTATAAACCCGGGAAGGTCGAGGTCAGAGGTTATAAGGCAGGAAAGATGGTAACTAAAGAAATCACAGAAACAACCGGTTCACCACGTAAACTGACGATGAAGAGCGATGTAAATGAATTGCGTGCCGATGGTACCGATGTGGCTATCATCAATATTGCCATTCGCGACGCTAAAGGACGAGTGGTTCCTACGGCTTGTGATAAAGTGGTATTCACTATCGATGGTCCGGGAACAATCATTGGCTGTGGCAACGGTGATCCAAGCTGCCATGATTCTGAGAAAGCAAACTGGCACAAAGCTTTTAATGGTTATTGCCAACTGTTGGTTCAAACACAAAAAACATCAGGTAATATATCTGTAAAAGCAAATGCAGAGAATTTGAAAGGCGCAGAAGTTATTCTTAACGTGAAGTAAGATAGATTGATTATACAAGGCAGAAAGTATAGAAAGAACATTTCTCAACATATAAATTCAAATTGATTGTAATATATCATGAAACAATATATCACATTTATATTATTTCTTCTTTCGATAGTGGGTCATCATGATATTCTGGCTCAAAATACGTTTTTCGTTGCTCCTAACGGACGGGATAAAAATAAGGGTTCGATAAAAGCTCCGTTTCTGAACATAGAAAAAGCGCAACTATCGGCCAGAGCTGTCAAGGGAGAAACCATTATTTATTTGCGGGCAGGCGAGTATCATTTAACCCAGCCTTTGGTCTTTACAGAAGAAGACGGCAATACCAATAAACACTTAACACTAAAGTCCTATCCTGGAGAACATGCCGTTATCAGCGGAAGTATACTTATTCAACCTCAGTGGAAGCCCTATAAAGATCGAATCATGCAGGCAAAAATCAATCTGTCATTCCCTCCGGAAGTGCTTACCTGCAATTGCGAGATTCGTCACATGGCTCGTTATCCCAATTATGATTCTCTGGCCGTAAGATTTAATGGAACATCGGCCGATGCTACTTCAAGAGAGAGAGTTAAATCTTGGAAAAACCCCAAAGGCGGTTATTTACACGTCATGCATGCGAGCGACTGGGGCGATTTTCATTATAGGATTACAGGAAAAGACGATGAAGGTAATCTGCAAATGGAAGGTGGACATCAGAACAACCGCAAATCTGGATTAAGCCAGAACAACCGTATGGTTGAGAATATTTTCGAAGAATTAGATGCTCCAGGAGAGTGGTATTATGATATTTCCACATCGGTTCTTTATTATTATCCAGAAAAAGATGAAGACATAAATTCGTCTCAATATGAAGTGGCTTTTTTAAAACACTTGATAGAATTAAGAGGCAGTGAAAAGAAACCGGTCAAGAACATCACAATAGAAGATCTTGAACTAACGCAAACGACGCGCACTTTTATGGAAAAATATGAACCATTGTTGCGTTCTGATTGGACCATCTACAGAGGCGGCGCCATTTTCTTTGAAAGGTCTGAAGATTGCAAACTGACAGATTGCTATCTGCACAACTTGGGAGGTAATGCTATATTTGTCTCCAACTACAATCGAAATATTAAAATTTCCGGTTCTCATATAACTCATATCGGCGCGACGGCTATTTGTTTTGTAGGCAATCCGCAGGCTGTACGTTCGCCCTGTTTCGAATACAATGAATCTATTCCTATTGATCAGATAGATAAATTACGGGGGCCAAAGTCCAACGATTACCCTTCGCACTGCTACGTCTATAATAATCTGATTCACGACATCGGCTTATTTGAAAAACAGATTTCCGGAGTTGAACTCTCAATGTGCCAATATATCACGATCAGCCATAACAGCATCTATGATACCCCACGCGCCGGTATTAACGTAAGTGAAGGTACTTGGGGAGGACACATCATTGAATATAATGACATTTTCAATACGGTAAAAGAAACCGGCGACCATGGATCATTCAATTCATGGGGTCGCGATCGGTTCTGGCATCCTAACAGAAGTACTATGAATGACATCACCCGGAATTATCCATCTTTAATCTTGGCCGATGCCGTAGCTACAACCACCATCCGCAATAACCGATTCCGTTGCGACAGAGGATGGGACATTGACTTGGATGACGGTTCGTCAAATTATCATATTTATAATAACCTCTGTCTCAACGGTGGAATAAAATTGAGAGAAGGATTTTATAGAATCGTGGAAAATAACATTCTTGTTAATAATACTTTTCACCCTCATGTATGGTTTCGCCAAAATGGAGATGTTTTTACGCGAAATATTGTAATGACACCATATCTGCCTATTAATATTTCAGAATGGGGTGCAGAGACTGATTATAATATATTTACAGATAGTCTGATCTATAAAGCATCAAGGAAAAATAATACAGATATTCATTCTATCGTATGCCAGGTCCATTTCACAGATTATCAAAAGGGCGATTATTCAATCCAAGACACAGACAACGAAGTCTTCCGAATGGGATTTTGTAATTTTGATATGAATAGTTTTGGCGTAATCTCACCGCAATTAAAGCAATTGGCCCGACAACCTAAATATTCGTTCCCAATCATTCATCAAACCACAGACGAAGCCGATATTAAGGTATGGCAAGGCCTACGCATAAAAAATCTTCAGACCTTGGATGAACGTTCTGCTACAGGAATGGACTCTGAACGTGGCATATATGTGATAGACGTTGTGGATTATTATTCACCTCTTAATAATTATCTTAAATCAAATGATGTGATTCTTAAACTGGGAGATGCTTCTATTAATACTATAGACGAATTGTTTTCAACATTAGAAAAAATAGATTTGAAAGTACCTCAAAACATGGTTGTATTTAGAAACCAAAAAGAATGCATCGTTTCAATTCCTGTCGGGATATTAAAAGGTGCGTTAAAATAAGATCTGACTGACTATAATAAATAAGCTGGCACCATTTTTATTACTTTATATACATTAATAATTAAAAATAACATGAAAGATAACAAAGACAAAAACAAGAAACGATTAGAAATTCGTAATAGTACTGCGGAATTTCTGATATTCCAGCTTCAGAATAAGGAAGAAGGAGTGGAGGTCATGTACAAAAATGAAACGTTATGGCTTACACAAAAAGCGATGGCCACATAGTTTGATGTAAATATTCCTGCAATATCTAAACATCTTCAGAATATCTTTGAGAATGGAGAATTGGCAAAGTCGGCAACTGTTTCCAAAATGAAAATAGTTAGAACTGAGGGGGAGAGACAGGTGGCTAGAAATATCGATATGTATAATCTGGATGCTGTCATTTCCGTCGGTTATCGCGTGAATTCTGTCCGGGCTACGCAGTTTCGGCAGTGGTATACAGCAGCCGAAATTATTGAAGAAAGGGCAAATGCGGAGAAAGAACACATGGGATTAACGTCATGGGAGAAGGCTCCTAATGGTAAGATTGTGAAGACGGATGTTTCTATAGCCAAATACTATCTGAAAGAGATTGTTTCGCTCTGACTTCGATGATGAAATAGAAGGAATTTTAGAGAATAAATAATAATAATAAATGGTCTAATAATAAGTATGGCTACAAAGTTCGGAAACACGTGGTGGGGAAACTATTGGTTGCGTTCACTAACTCATATCGATTATGCAAACCGCATTCCAAGAGGGGCTTCTTATGCCCGCGCGGGATATGTGGTGGATATCAAAATAAACAAAAATGTTATATCGGCTAAGGTTAGTGGTTCTATGCCCAGCCCCTATAAGGAAAAGATTACCATTCCGGTATTCTCGAAAGAGGAGATTGACAAGCTCATCAATGATATTATCGCCCACCCGGCACTGATTCCAAAACTACTCAACAGGGAACTTAGTCCGGAAATACTGGACATCGCTAAACGATGCGGACTGAAAGTTTTTCCTACTGCATGGAGTGACTTCGAAATGGAATGCAGCTGCCCTGACTGGGCTGTGCCATGCAAGCATCTGGCGGCAGTCATCTATATGCTCAGTCTTGAAATAGACAATAACCCGTTCCTTGTGTTTGAAATGCACGGTGTAGATATCTTATCGGAAATGAAAAAAAGAGGAATCGTCATCGATTCTAAAAAGAATATGGCGGTAAAATCGCTCACCGACTGTTTCATCCCATTGAAAAGAGAGAATGACGAAACTGATAAGAATTGTGATTTTTTCAAACTAGACTTCTCAAAAATAGATGATATGGGGGAGGCTTTAACAAGCTTACTTGCTGACGCTCCACCATTCTACCCGGACAGAGACTTCAAAACTATCTTTCACAACGAAGCCGTTTATCTTTCAAACAAGACGAAACGGCTGATTAAGAAGAAAATATCGTTCGACGAAATCGCTGAAATAAAGAATCATGTCGACTTGATCTCTCAATACTCGGATCTAACGATTGAAGTGGACGACTGCTTCGGATGGACAATCAACCATCAGCGTACCGACAGCCCACGGAAGAAATACCCGAAGGCACTCTCAACAGAAAAACTCATCTCTAACTTACTGGCATTGAATCCGGATTACATTGAAGACTACCAACCATCCGTGGCTGCACTTCATCAGATACTTCTTTTCTCGATACACCTGCTTTCACACGGGGCAGTCATACCCGATATTTACGAAACCGGCGAGAAAAAGTATATCATCAGATGGATGGCTGCGGAATTAGATACAGAGGTTAGAAAACTTATCCAAGACTGCGATAGGATGGTATCTCGCGGACTGATAACCGTCTTAACCGATAAGAAAAAGAAGGAAATTCAACCCGTTGACGGGGCAGCTTGGATTATATCTTTATTTCTGAATACGTTGATTAAGAACATGTCACACACCATGCTGCATTACGAAAAGATTGACAGTATGTTCTTCCATGGCGAAAGCTATCAGTTTAATGGCATAGGCGAGAAAGAGAATGCTGGCGGTATCAAAGCGTGGCTCGACCGCTACTTTGTCGGAACACGTAAATATCGTCCGGTTATGATGGTTGATGAAGATAAAGACGATGGTTTTCTGATAGACATTGATATCGAGAAACAGGGAGATACGAACAAGATGCAATTACGTCAGATACTGAACGAAGACATGTATGCTGATGAAAGATTCCCCGTTCTGAGTGAATTGTCGTTACTCTCAGCGCTCATCAGCGGTTTGGATAAGTATATCAACAATAAAGCCGCAAAACCTATTCACCTTCACAACAAAGAATTCATCCCGTTTCTTATACAGTCGATACCGGCATTGCGAATGCTGAATGTGAAGGTCATGTTGCCGAAATCACTTCAGAATATGATCAAACCGAAATGCTCGTTGGCAATCAAGACAAAAAGTAACAGCAAAAGTGAAAAGAGCTTCATACACTTCGAGGATTTGCTCGAATTCGACTGGCAGGTAGCTCTGGGTAAAGATGTCATCTCCACTGATGAATTCATTAAACTTCTGAACAACGCATCGGGACTGATTAAGTTTAAGGAGAATTATTTTTATATTAATGAGAGTGAGATAGAATCACTTCTGAAAGCAATCAGTAGCACTTCGAAACCGAGTAAGATGCAGATGCTTCAGGCTGCTCTGACAGGTGAATACAACTCCGCACCAATCATACTCAGTGACGAGGTAAAGGAACTCATCAGGTTGCTTACATCAAATGACGAAATCGCTATTCCAGAAGATTTGAACGCCACTCTGAGACCTTATCAGCAACGGGGATTCTCATGGATGTACCGTAATATGCGAATCGGTTTCGGAAGTATCATTGCTGATGATATGGGTCTGGGAAAGACACTTCAGGTTATCACTCTGCTTCTAAAAGCTAAACATGAAAATACGGAAAGTAGCAAAAGATACCTCATCGTAGTACCCACCGGTCTGATTCTCAACTGGGTCTCTGAATTTAACCGTTTTGCACCCGCACTGACAGTATTCGTCTATCATGGGCAGAATCGCGACATCAGCCAGTTTGATGCGGATATCATGCTCACATCTTATGGTATACTGCGCTCGGATGTGGATGAGATTAAGAAGATAAAATGGCAAATTATGATTATCGATGAAGCTCAGAACATCAAGAACCTGAACACCAACCAAAGCAAAGCCGTGCGCAGCATTCCCGCCCATACCCATATCGCCATGAGCGGTACACCCGTAGAAAACCGTCTGTCGGAATTCTGGACCATCATGGATTATGTGAACCATGGTTATATGGATACCAGCAAGAAGTTTAAAGCGAATTTTGCCACTCCGATACAGGTATCCGGCGACATGAAATGTGTGGAACGGTTCCGCAAGGTAACCGCCCCGTTTATGATGCGGCGTATGAAAACAGATAAAAGTATTATCTCCGATCTGCCCGACAAGGTGGAACGGAACGAGTTTGCCTTGCTCACCCCCCAACAGTCGGCACTCTACGAAGAAACAAGAAAGAAAGCGTTGGAAGTTATCATGGGAATCGAAACCGATGACAACAAATCACTCTTCAAACGTGAAGGCATGATACTCCAGATGATTCTTGCGTTGAAGGAAATCTGCAACCATCCTGCACAGTTTCTCAAAGACGGGAACTTCAATCCGGAACTGTCCGGAAAGACTGAAATGCTTCTCGATCTCGTGCAGTCGATTGTGGAGAGTGACGAGAAGGTTATCATCTTCACGCAGTTCCGTGAGATGGGCGATATTCTAAAGAGTGTTATTTCAGAACGTACAGGCACGGAACCAATGTTTCTGCATGGCGGATGCAGCATGAAGCAACGTCAGGAGATGGTGGACCGTTTCCAAAACAACAGAGCCGATAAGGTATTCCTCCTTTCTCTGAAGGCTGCGGGAACAGGACTCAACCTCACTGCTGCATCTCATGTCATCCACTATGACCTCTGGTGGAACCCTGCAGTGGAGGCACAGGCAACTGACCGTGCCTACCGTATCGGACAGCACAAAAATATGATGGTACACAGGTTTATTACCAAAAATACTTTTGAAGAGAAAATCGACCGGATGATTCAAGACAAACGAGAATTGGCAGAACTGACAGTAACATCGGGAGAAAACTGGATAGGTAAATTGAGCAATAAAGAATTGAAGGAGATTTTCGGCTGATATAAAAAACGTAGTCACATAATAGAATGTAAAGTTTATGAAAAAAAATACAGATCAACAGTTTTGTGAGGTGATGAAGCATTGTGACATCACGGACTTCGCGCGCATTATTAGAAATGTGCTTCAGAATCTGAATGAGTATCATGATGACTTCGATTACCAGCCCGACGTAACAAACGGTATAAAAGGATACGTCACACGTAAGAAGGATGGTAGAAGATGTTACATAGTTGCCCGCCGATATGATATGCGGACAATCGATATCAACGAAATCAGGGTTTTGACCGACACGCTGATCGCTGATTTTCTGAATGATGGCATCTATATCACAACAACACGGTTTTCAAAAGAGGTGGAGTTTCTCGTTAAGAAGTCGGACATGAATATTGTTTTAATTGACGGGGATGCTTTAAACGGCTATATATCAGATGAATGCAAGTCTAAATCCGTTGTCAATGAGGGTGTAGAAGAAACCAAAGTGCCACGAAATAATGGTTACGATGAGGAACTGAGGGAACGCAGCAGTCGAAGCAAGTTGCGTGTAACATTTTCTGACGGCACTGTGTTTTGTGACAAGAGTGCCACCCGAACCATGATGCAGGTTATCGAGCATATCGGTATTGAGAAAGTGAAAAGACTCGGAATGGAGAATTGCCATATCCATCTGATAACCAATGAGATCGTTCCGAAATACGAGGAATGGCTGAAGCCGATAGGCGACGGGTATTATCTGATGACGCAATCGAATACTGACCAGAAATATCTTCAACTGACGGCTATCAAGAACCAGTTGAATATGGACTTCAAGATAGAGATGGGAAGCGACTTCGAAAAGGTTACGATGATCGGGGCAAGTGAGAAAAAGAAGGCCGAGAAGACACATCTCGTGGTTACATTCGATGACGGAACGAAAATTGGGGGCGTGGCGCACGATGAACCGTTCGTACAGGTGATAGAGCATATCGGCATCGACAAGGTTATTCGCGCTCATATTACGATTTCGGGCAAGCCGCTGATTACTCAGACAAAGCAATATAACAAACAGCAGCAGTTGAGTTCAGGACAATGGCTCATGGTACCAGGCACGACAAAAGACAAATACAAGAACTTACGCGTCATCGCCGCCATGGTACACGTAAAACTGAATGTAGAAATAGTGTGATAACTTACGATGTGGCGTTGGCGTGATATCGATATATATCCGTTATTCTTTGAACCATTTTTCTATTTCACGGCACTTGCCGAGTGTTGCCTTGTTGCGTCTGTAGAAACCCTCTACACGTTGTTTTACCAGTTTCAATCCGGTAGTATCGATTTTCTTCATATGATGTTCCAAATCGTACTCCGTTACAGCCGCCATAAAAGCTACGAATATAGGGTGATCGTCGTTATTGTCTAAAAATAATGGTGCCATAGTGCTGTCAACTTTGATGGTGATATCTGCAGATGTCTTAGTCCAAAGTAATATACCCAGTGAAATTTCTGATTCATCTATCTTCTTCAGGTCGCAATCCAGATATTGCTTAGCACCCAATAGCGCATCGCTGTTATAGATATGGCAGCGCTCAGGAGTGGCAAACATCTCTGGAATCTTGATACTCGTTTCGTCACTCTCTTTTGTCAGTTTGTCAATTATTTCCTGTAACTTCTGCGCTTTATCGGCATTGTTATTGTTTTCATAATATTTCTTTAGATAAATAATCTCCTCCAAATAACTTTCGGAGTGTTCGCCATAGATGGTTTTCAGAATGTTCAGCGCGCGTATTTCGTGATTGATGGCTTCGGAAGGCTTACCGTTTCCGTTGCAATCTTCTGCCAGATGCTCTAACATGACGGCAAGATTGTCATCGTTCTTCATCTGTTTTTCATAGATGCCTACAGCCTCACGAGAATTCTTCTCGGCGTCAGCAAAATTTCCCATAGAAGCCTGGTAAAGACCGAGATTGTCAATGTAGAATGCGTATTTAAAATCGGTCTTGCTGAAGTTTGTAGCATAGTAATCTACCAACTTTTCTGCTTTATTGACCGCTTCTTCTATCTTTTTCAAGTGAAAATAGCATTTACCTTGAAATAATAAGTCCATCTCATATATAGTGTCTTTTTCTGTACTCATCTTTTGCCGCATGTTGGCTGCTGATTCATATCTGACAAGGGCTTGTCCATAGTTTCTTTGTTCAAAGAGAGAAAGTGCCTCTTTTTCTATCGCTTTTGCAGCAGAGTCTATTGGAATCTGTAAATATTGAGCACTGACGTGTAATGAAAGCATCAGTACAATAGTTATAAATGTTATTCTTTTCATATATTTGCAAATGTAATATAAATATTGTTACAATGCAACGATTTTTATTATTATTTTCAGTTTTAATAGTGCGAACCATCTTATTCCCAATTGACGGTATGGATTACGATATATATATATAAAATGAATGCACGCAAATACCTGAAACTGGCACATTTTTTGTAGTTAATTATATATTAATAAATTCAAAATAGTTGATATGGATTTGAAAAAGATATTAAAATACAATTTGTATAAGTCACCGTTAAAAAACAACGAGGGGAAGAACTATCTTCAGGTGCGTTCGATGCCTGACAAAGAAACGACCCCTTATGAGAAGATTGTGGATTACATTTCAAAGAATACGACGCTGACACCTACAGATGTAGGGGCTGTCCTGTTATCGCTACGCGATGCTATCGTTACGTTCCTGCCGTTTAACAAAAGAATCCATCTGGACAAACTGGGATACTTCTACCTGAAATTGAAATTCAGGGATAAGAAGAGTTTCACTGACGGTAGTGATATCAAGAGTAGCGACATTACCATAGATAATGTGGAATTCCTGCCCGAGACATCGCTGATCAATGATATTAAATCACAGAATATCTGTTTCGAAAATTATAATATCCTCCAATCTGGTGATATAGACAAGGAGAATCTGACGGAAAAACTGAACGGGTATTTCAAAAACAATAATACGATAACGGTAAAGGATTTCCAGATAGAATTTAATACGACAAGATATATGGCGACACTGATTCTGAAAGATTTATCGGAAGGTGAAAATCCTATGTTGAAAACAAGAACAATCGGCAGACTCACGTTGTATGCTCCACAAACTCATAGCTTTTAGTATTGCCGACAGCTGTCAGCAAAGTCGCCGACAGTGTAGACGAGATTGCCGACAGCTGTCGGCAATACTTGGAGGGTAGCTTTTTCAGTTCCCGAAAAAAGTTTTTAGAAAAATATCGTCACAACGTCACCATCCAGTATAAAATGTTGACTACCATGTGGATATACAAAAAAAAGAACAGAAACAAACGTCATTATATGCCGCTAAAACGTCACTAAATTTACAGTGACGTTTAGTGATGTTTTGGTGATGATTATATCATTGAACATGACATCATATATCATTATATATCAATAATTTAACATCAACCAGTGACGTAGTGACGTTTCTTTTTAGAAAACAGTTTGGGAGGCAACAAGACATGCTACACCTTGTCGTGCCCGCAGAGTTTGCGGTATGGACAGAAGGAACACGTTTTGCTATTATCGCACGCATTGAAAGGTTTCGACTGATCGAATATTTCTGTAATTACCTTATTTAATTGCTCCATGTATTCATCTTTGTACACTTTGATGTCGGCTATCAATTCATCTCCAAACTTCAATGTCGGGTCGTAATCATCTTTCGAGATATGCTGAATGAAGAGTAGGGCAGGACTGACAGGTAATTCTGCAGGATTAGCCTTCGTGTCGTCGCTCACAATCATGCTATACAGGAATGTCTGAAGATAGTAATCTGTATGTTTATCATTGGATATAAACAAGTCATCGACACCATTGGCTGAGGCCACCTTAGTGCCGGTCTTGTAATCAATGACACGGATTCGGCCGTCTTTACAATCCAAACGGTCAATACGTCCACCAATAGTAGTGCGGAATTCTTTTGTAGAATGAATAGTCAAGTCTGCCTTAACAGACATTTCTATATCTACGATATCGAATGGCGTATTATTTTTGTCGTAAGATAAGAGGTTTTTAACGTATGTCTTTATTACATTATAATTGATCAGCTGTATACCGTTCAACTTCGGCATTGATTTCTTATTATCCTTGATATTAAACAATTGACTGCAAAAAGCCTCATTCATGAGTTTCTTAAGCACTGACGGGCTTTTCAGAATACTGTCAATATAATCCGAGGTGACTCTTCCACCACGCTCTTTGACAGGTTTGTATATCTGCTCTGTGATGAAATGGAAGATATTTCCGAAAGTTCTTGGATCTACCTCGCCTTCTTCGATTTCATCAGGCTCATCTATTCCACCCACATACTTATAATAGAAAGCCAAAGGACATTTCATGTAATTATTGATGGCAGTAGGCGTGAGAAGAGCGTCATCTTTCTGTCTGATGCTTACATCGAACTTTTTATACAGCACATCCATCACAGCATCCGTCTTTTCTATGCTATTTGTAATCAAGGTGTCATGGGTCTGACCTGCTGAAAGTGCAAATCTACGAATGTCATGACCACTCTCCACTAACATCTGTAGCATAAAACGGCTCATTTCACCACGTTTTGCACCTTCCGTCGAATTGTTATACACCAAAGTTATATGCCTGGCTCGCTGAAGCATACGGTAAAAATAGTAGGCATAGATGGCAACTTTATTGTCGACAGTGGTAAGACCGTAACCTTTACGGATGGCATACGGTATAAAAGAAGCATCATTGACACCCTTGGGCATCATTTCCTCATTGGCAGAAAGTATCAAGATATTTTCAAAATCAAGATTACGGGTTTCAAGTACTCCCATAATTTGCAGCCCCTCAACCGGTTCACCATGAAAGGGGATCGTGGTGGAAGCGATAATCTGATTCATAAGACGCTGAAATGTTATCACATCAACATCGAGATCACCGGAACTGATTAACAGGAAAAGACGGTTGATCAATGTGTAGGCACGAAAGACGGACTCTCTAAAGAAAGGATCCTCGTCGTTACTGTTGGCAGCTATCTTTTTTAAGATATCGGCAAGCCACTTTACGCGTTCCGACAACAGAACATAAGGTGAGAACAATTGTAAGATGTCAACATCGTCTATGATATCAGACTTACTGATTATAAATACTTTAGACTTCATCAGATAAACTAGTTGTTCAACTGATTTTGACGTGATATATTTGACATAAGGATGTTTGAGAACAGTAACAGCATAATGTTTCCGGATATTACCATCTTTGGTAAATCCATTGATCTGTAAGGCCAGCAATTGTGATAATAGCGATGCTATGGGTGACTGTGCCAGAGGGTACCCGGTGGTGATATTCACCTTAATATCAGCCGATGGAAGCGAATGAATGATTGTAGGAAGCACACCCTCGTTACACATGACGATAGCCGTTCGTCTGTCGGCCTCAATATTGTTCGTATTCAGCCAGTCGGCTACAAATCTGGCTTGTATATTCTCTGTCGTTGCACTGATAAAGGATATGGATTTTTCCTTAACGAAGTTATTATAAAGACTGTCATTGTCTATATCAAATTCATTAGGGAAATCGGCAAGATATTTGCTGATATAACGACCTGCTTCATGGCCACCTCTCATATAAGAGCTGTCAAAATCCCAATAAAACGCAGCCTTTCCTTGTTTTTTCAGCGTCGAAAAGAGTTGTTGCTCTACCTTCTGAAGTACGTTAAAACCAACAAACAGGTATTTGTCATACTTGAATTCCACGTTTTTATCTTCAATCACTGAGCGGTAAAGAGCTCCTTCGTAGGTAATGCCTTCGGCAATCAATTTATCATTGAAGGCATGATAAATGTTACTCAGATTATTCCATAGATTGAAGAACTTCTTCTTCAACTCCGATTCACCGCTCACATGCTCAAAAAACATTTCTAATGACTCTATCTGTTCGTCAGTAAGATAAGAAATATCGTCCATCTCATGGATGTCTTTGACATTACTGAACACCTTGTCGGCATCAGCCATATTCTTATCGATATCATCAAAATCGCTTATCATCAGCTGGCCCCAGCCGAAGAATCTGTCTAGCGATTCATTGATACCTGTCACGTCGAGATAAATCTTATGCAGGTCACAGACTAGTTTTAAGGGGTCGGCAACAGTAAGGGAGGTATGACTACGGAACAAATCACTGATGGTGATATAAGCGGGACTCCACATCGGTTTATCCACATAGTGCAAAAGGTATTCGTTTAAGAATAACGAGGCTCGCTTATTGGGAAATACGACTGCGATATTTGATAAATCAGTACCATATTTCTTGATGATATCCTCAGCAACATATTCTAGAAATGTATTTTCGTTCATTTTACTTCTTCGGTTAAGTTAAATTTCACATACCAGAGATATCCGATCACATTCTTATATCCCATATTCTTCAGATTCCGAATATATCCACGAACCTGCCGCTGATATTTTCCGCTTTCATCATAATCGCCGGTCTTATAATCAACAACCACGATCTGATGACCGTCAGTCATGACACGGTCAGGACGGCACTCTTGTAGTTTTCCTTTTACATTCTTTGCCAGAATTGTGCACTCATTAAACAGTTTCCATCGGCCCGAGAACCAATCACTTACCTGCTTATCATTCATGCACTTATCATACATTCGTCTAATAATATCGATAGATTCATCATCACCGCCCACAATACCCTCAAATTCAATCTGTTTTAAAACCTTATCGATATCTGCCACCGTATTCATAAGTGAGAACAACCGATGAAGAATAATTCCTTCACCTCTTCTGTCATCTTTTACATCTTCAAAAAAGTCATTACTGTCATTACTCTGTCTGAATTCCACATGGGTTTCCTTTATCTCAATCCTGACATACCGGGATTCCGATTCCTGCAGAAAGACATTCGCTGATGTATCTTTTTTCTTTTCGACATAATCCTCCGGAGTTCCATAGTTGAAAATACTCGGGTTCTCCTTATCACCTTTGATATACATGCTGCCACCAAGCTTTTTACTGACATTCTCCAAACATGCGTCAACCACCTTTCCACGCTCAAGGTTATTACCTATTACATATAGATTACGGGCTGCACGGGTAAAGGCGACATACAGCATATTCATGTTATCCATCGTATTCTGAAAATGCTCAAATTGATAGTCTTCAGAAAAGCATGTAAACTTAAGCTTCTTTACATAATCTATAGGTACTAATCTCAATTCATCAAATTCAGTACCGGAAGGTTCACACCATATTGTGTTCTTATTCTCCATCTTCCAGTTACAGAAGGGGATGATAACATTCTCAAATTCCAGTCCCTTGCTCTTATGGATCGTAAACATCCTTATACCATCCACCTCATCGCTCTGAATACATTTACGATAAAGTTCGTTCTCCCACTTTTCAAGGAACAGATTGATATCAGAGGTGTTACTGTTCACAAAATCGATGATCTCATCATAAAGTGCACACACGTATGCATTTTGCTTATCCAGTTTATCGAGCATAAAGACTTCGTAGATGTACTCCGCCAAATCGTATAATGGTTTCGACAGGAGGGTCTGCTCTTCTTCCACAAAGCGTTGGGGAAGGAAGCTGGATAAGTGATCCTTGCCGTTAAGCAACAAATCATTATCGGTAATATTATTCTGATTAACAAAATTTTGATACATCTTTGCTAAAGATACTCTTGAAAGATAGTTAGCGGGATCATTCAGCGTATACATCGCATGAATAATTATATTCACGCTGTTGGATGAGTCCAACCGGAAGGCTTCATTGGATATAATCTTTATTTCTTTTTTGTTTTCTGCGAAATATTCGGCAATGGCTGACAGTTCATCATTCTTTCTTGTAATGATGGCAATCTTATGCTGGGGAATACCATAACTCATCATCTCATCGACAGCATCAACCACATCTTCAATCTGAATCTGACCTTCCGTTTTTCCATGATATAACTTTATTGATACAAATCCCTCATCTTTCTTCTTCGAGTTCTGCACAACATCAGCGTATGCCTTATCCATCATCGGAGATTCTGAGATATGCTCAGACTGAAGTGACTCTACAGTCCATCTGACGGCTTCAGTGAAAAACGTATTATTGAAATGGACTACACTCTGAGCTGAACGATAATTTGTATCAAGGGTTATGATGTCTGGCTTTCCGATGAATTCATTCTCAATATTATTAAGCAACCGCCAATCACCGGAACGCCATCTATAAATACTCTGCTTCACATCGCCAACAATCAGATTACCGTCATGGTGACTCATACACTCAAACAGTAGTTTTTTGAAGTTCCCCCATTGAGATACACTGGTGTCCTGAAACTCATCGATCATGATATGTTCTATTCTCGAACCTATTTTTTCGAAGATGAAAGGGGCATCTGAACCTTCGATAAGACTGTTCAACAATTGCGGGGTATCGGAAAGTAAAAATCTGTTGGCATCCCTGTTCAACGCTCTTACTTCATTTTCGACATGACGCAGAAGACGCATCTCATTAAGGTGCTTAAGTGTAAGCTGAGACGATAAATACAAATTGAGTAACTTAGGATATTTGTCCACAATCGTCTTAAAAACAGGAACTAACTCATTTTCTGCATATAACACGATTTCATCGCGGCGTTTATTTGATTTTGCGCACCATTTCTCGGGATCTAAATATATATCAATATCATCTTTTAATTTTAGAAGATCTTCATTTCTTATGTATTTGACGTATGTTATTGGGACAGACTTAAAGTCTTTGGCTGCAAATCCGGAATTGAGAACTTTTTTGTCGAATTCATCGCAGAGAGAAATTATCTGCTGTTTTGTTTTTGAAACCGTCTCCCTCAAATATTTATATTGAGCTTCAAACTTTTTATCATCATCATAAACATTATCTTTTCCCCGGCTGAACGATTTGTATTTCTCATCAAACATCTTTTTGCCGAATTTCTTCACATCATTTATGACGTTCCAGTTGTCATCATCGGATATTTTGTCCTCAATATATCCCATCACCCATTTCATCACAGTCTTATCTTCATCAAGTTTCATAAAGAGCGTATCAACAGCCTCGTCTTTCACCTGACTATCATTGAGGTCAAGACGTAAATTAGCCGTTAGGTCTAGTTCATGCGCTAAATTCCGAAGAATGCTCTGAAAAAAAGAGTCTATAGTCTCAACACGAAAGAAATTATAATTATGAAGAAGTGATTTCAAGGCCTCACCAGCTCTGAATCGGATTATTTTTTCAGAATATGCACTGTTCTGAAGCAATATGCGTAAATAATCATCTGAGTCGGGTAATGACTTCCATAACCCATACAACTGACTGATTATACGTGTTTTCATTTCTTCGGTAGCCTTATTCGTGAAGGTTACGGCAAGTATTTTCTGATAGGATAGGGGGTCGTCTATCAGGAGTTTTATATATTCGACCGCAAGAGTGAATGTTTTTCCGCTTCCAGCACTCGCTTTATAAACCGTTAATGGGTGCGACATATCTTCATTGATTTTTACCATTTATTGAATAATTCGAATGTGAATTTACAACCGACCTCTTTTACTTTTTCATTTAAAGCATTTGTGAAAATGGCAAAAGAAAATAAACGATTGGTAAATCCATAACCTATCTCTGTATATGGATGAAGGCGATCTACCCATAATGTACTGACATAAAGACGCTCCATCTCAATATATTTACCAAGAATCGGTGTCCAGGTTAAAAATAGCATAGGTGATTCATAGGAAAAATTTGATCTGATGTAGTATTTTGATGAGTTATACCACATATCATTTAACAACTGAAACTGCCCGCTCCAGTCATCATTCCAATTCTCAGGTAAATTGTTGTCTCGGAAGTTGTTATAATCCACAAATATATCACTACCTTTATCTGTATAAAATCCCCCTCCGGCACGAAATGACAGCGTGCGTAAACGCATTAATTTAAATTTATAAACTCCATCAAGCTCAAATTTTTCGTAATTTACATCACTCTTGCTTATACCTTTTATTCCTCGCTCGTAATTAAATGTAAACAAGGGACCAACATGCCACGGACGTATATCAAGTTGAACTGTTGGTGCAAAACTTCGGTAGATGAATGGTCGTTTGGCTAATTCGAAAGAGCGCTCATCGACCGCATGGCGTGTATGAAAAACGTAACCCGTAGACAATCCGAGCCATCTGAAAAGATTAATATGATTGATTAACTCGATACGTGTATCATTAAAACGGTTAAGATCAATCTTTGTATAATCTATTGTATCATTGTTCTGTTTAACATCTTCATATACACTGGCATTGCTTATTCTATTTCCATTTCCATACGTGATTCTTATATATCCATCACGACGCTTGTTGTAATTGAACTGCAATGGTATGGTATAATAAAACTGTCGTATTTTAAAGTTATAGCCAAAACTGACATTCAAAGATATGCTACGCTTTTCATTAAAATTATACTGTACCTTGGTATCAAATTTATAGGCAAGACCTTTTGACTGACTATATTCCATATAAAAAGGATTGAAAAGAGGGGAGAGGCATATTGATGCATTTCCTATATTTGTGTTATAACTATTTATCAAATCATTACCTAACCCGAGCATCCAAGTGGATATCTCTTTTCGGTTTCCTATCGTATCTAATGATGCATGGACAATGGAATCATATTCACAGTATTCTTTTTTCTCTTCGTTAGTTAAAGTACCAACCCTTAACTTTGATATCAGGTCTTCACTCACTTTATTCACCATTGTATCACTTAATACTCCGGGACAATCATAGTCTGCTTCATAGGAGGCATTAATCTTATTACCTAAAAAGCTGAACTGTGATACCATTTCGCACTTCTTCGGCAATAGGGATTTATAACCGGATTGACCTTGTTCTATGTTTAGCTGAAATTTGACCATGTCATATTCGCCGTTAATAAATGTACTTATTATTCTGCCTGTATTAGTATCAACGTATGCCCAACCATTGACTAACTGGGTATTCTTAATTCGAGGACGGAAATCTATTTTTGCCTTTCCTCCCTTTATATTGTTTATTTTGTATTTATAATACAAATGATTATAACGGTGGAATGGTGAGAGTAAACGACCTTTCAGGATGGACACATCATATAAGTCTGGAGTAAGATACTCAAGCAGGATTGGCATGTCTTTATATGAAGATGAAAAAGTATTGTATCTGACTTGGGGGATCACCTCATAATTATTGGGGGACAATTTCGAAAATTTTGAATATCCTTCTCCAACATAGTTCCGTCTGCCATTTGCCAATACGCACATTGTGGGTACGAACATCAAAATTGGATTTTTTCTTACTGTATGAAAATTATATTTCAGATACACTTGCGACGAAACATGATTGACAGAAACACCTATATGATTAGAATAATTGAACACCTGCTTCAATATCATAGAATCTTTCTGACTTTGCGAAAAAACGATGCTGGATATAATTGACATTACACCCAGCATTATTATTTTTATGATAGTTCTGTGTTTCATTGCGCTACAAATATACGAATTTATATTGCAGCACAACAATATTTGATACTATTTTTAGCCTAAATATTTCATTAAAATTCTTGAGTTACCGCTATCACGTAGCTTTGTAATACTCTTCTCACGAATCTGACGAACACGTTCCCGTGTAAGACCAAGCTGATCACCAATTTCTTCAAGACCCATTTCATGACATCCGAGACCGAAACATTCCTTAATGATCGTGATTTCTCTATCTTTAAGCACTTTTCCGAGAACGGCATTAAGTTCCATTGCCATGGATTCATGATCGACATGACGGTCTGTGCGGCTATCGTCACCACTGGCCATCACATCTAACATACAATTCTCTTCACCTTCTTGAAAAGGTGCATCAATGGACACATGATGACCATCAGCCATCAATGACTGACCAATCTTGTCTTCATCAAGATTTGTAACATCAGAAAGTTCTGAAACAGATGGATGACGCTGGTTTTCTTGTTCAAATTTATTTATCTCGTGATTGATTTTATTCAACGAACCGACCTGATTAAGAGGAAGACGTACGATTCTGCTCTGCTCCGCAATAGCCTGAAGAATACTCTGACGAATCCACCACACAGCGTAAGAAATAAATTTAAATCCTCGAGTCTCATCAAACTTCTGTGCAGCCTTTATTAATCCGATATTACCCTCATCAATAAGATCGGTCAATGTAAGACCTTGATGTTGGTATTGCTTTGCTACGGATACAACAAATCTCAAATTGGCTGTAACCAATTTGTCTTTTGCATGTTCACCATCTCTTCCACCTTTGCGGATCTGTTGTGCCAACTCGATTTCCTCATCAATAGAGATCAGTGGTGCGCGTCCAATTTCTACCAAATACTTGTCAAGTGCCTCGCTAGAACGGTTCGTAATACTCTTCTGAATCTTTAATTGTCTCATTTCTTATACCTTAAAACTTTATAATCGCCTGATTTTCAGACATTTAATATTAAACTCTCCTAAAAACCATGCAAAATTACAACAAATTCATAAATATTGTTCTCGTAAACTGATATTTATTTGTTAAATAACATTAATGAATGTGCGGATGATCATCAGGTTCAATCTTTTACATTATTTATAATAAAGGAATAAAATAATCACTAATAATTTTGTTTTTTCGTACATTTAGTTTAATTTTGCACCATAAACATTTATATATATGAAAAAACTATTTATACTTTTTATTTTAATGCTTGCAATAACAGTTGCAAAGGCTCAAAGTTCAGTAGAATCGAGCAAATATCCAACTCAATATAAACAATTTGAGGACGCACAAGTATATATGGCTTTAGGAGATACAATCAATGCTAAAGCAAATATTTTTCTAAAAAACAGCCGTCTTTACTTTCTTCGGAATAAACTAACGATGGAAGCCGACATGAATAACGTGTTAGCAGTGCAGTTTAAAGACAGGCGATACGTGAAAATAGACACGTTACTTGCAGCTGTGCTTGGAACATACAAAAACAATCAGTTGCTTTGCTCGAGAATAATTGATATGCAATCATATATAAATATTAAAAAAAATGCTCAGGTTATAACAGGCATGGAATTATCACTAAATAATTATATCAATGTCCAGAGCATTGATACCAGCCAGGGAGACGTGGAGTTTCCTATACACAAAATATTTTTTTTCTATTATAATGGAAAATATGTTCCTGTGAATGACCGCGAATTATATAAATACATTCCTAAGGAAAAACGAGGGGTCTTCAATAATGTAACTAAGATGGATGAGTTCGATTGGTATGATGAAGCTTGGTTAATGAAATTATTGAAATACATTACGTTGTAGAGGTTATTCCAAATATTGTTTTAAATCTGAGTTAGGATAGTTATCATAATTACGAGATGCTCTATTTATCATAATACAGATTATGTTCATTTTAGGATATGGGGCTTCTGTTAAAAAACAATTAAAAGATTTACTTTATTATTGTAATACAATGAAAGTTAGTAATTTTGCGGTACTAATATAAAATAAGCAAATACCGATATGAAAAAGATCATTGTTATTCTTTTGTTATGCGCACCATTAATGGTGAACGCACAAAACGCATGGGAAGAAAAAGCAGAGGAAACTAGTATGCAGAAATATTTAGTTGGTGTTGTTCCCGAAGTCAATGGACAAGTTGTATTCAACAAAGAAATTAAATGTCCAGGGAAAAGTAAACAGGATATTTATAATAAAGTATTACCATTTATGAAAAAAATGGTTAAGGAAAATGGACAACTGGAACAAAGTAGAATTGCAATGAGCGATTCTATTGGAAATATAATCGTCGGACGTTATGAGGAATGGCTGGTATTCAACAATAAACCATTGTCACTTGACCGTACCCGTTTATTCTATAATATAGTTTGCAAATGCTCAGACGGTTCTTTGGATGTTACAATTAGCAATATTCATTATTTATATGACGAAGAACGTGATCCTATAGCATATAAAGCAGAAGAATGGATTACAGATAGATATGGGCTGACTAAAAACAAGGCTAAATTATCACGTGTATCTGGAAAATTCCGTCGGAAGACTATTGATCGTAAAGATTATCTGTTTGGTAAATTAGAGTCAATTTTAAAATAAACACATAAAATTATATGGAAGAAGATAAAGTGGACAACATATTGAGTAAAGAGGAATACGAAGATCGTAGTTCCTATAGACATCATAAACACCCTGCAGGTAGGTTCATCATGTTAAGAAACATATTAAACATAGCTTTCATGATTATTGCGATTGCAGGTGTTGTGATATACTTATCTAGTTCTGCATTTATTGGTGTAGTAGTAGTAGGTATTGGCATGCTCATTAAGATGACTGAATTTTGTATTCGCTTTATCGACAAATAATATTTGAATGAAGAAAATTCTTGTAGCTGCATCATTTATACTAATAGCGTCGAACATTATCTCGGGTCAGACCATGAATCAAATTACTGATGATGGCCATATTACAAATAAACAGACAGCAAAGAAAGATTCAACCAACAAGAAAGATAAGGATATTCCAATAGGCATGTATGTTTGGACCATAGATAAACGCTATGGTGATATTAAACCAGCAGAAATAGATACCATGCCGCATTTGTTTATGAACAATTGCTTTACCAATGGAACACATGGCGAATATAACTATCTTGGCAATCTTGGTTCTGCACGTATGGCGAGAATATTTATAGACCAGCCTGAACCTGATCAGTTTATATTTACCCAACCTTATGATTATTTTCTAACATCTGTCGATAAGCTGAATTTCATTAACACGCTATCCCCTATCACCAATATAACATACCAGAATGCTGGTAGCAAAGCCGACGGTCAGGACAGGATTAACGCAATATTTGCAGTAAATTCGGGTAAGAAGCTCGGATTAGGTCTTAAATTTGATTATTTGTATAGTCCAGGATACTATTCAAATCAAAATACATCCTTTTTTAATACCACGTTGTTTTCTTCATATATCGGAGAGAAATACAATATGCATTTTGTTTTCTCCACAAATCATATGAAAGAGGCAAATAATGGTGGTATATCTGACGATAATTATATTACCCATCCCGAAAGCTTTTCTTCTTTTAAATCAGACGAAATTCCTACAGTACTATCTGAGAACTGGAACAAGAATGATAATCTACATGTATTCTTGACTCATCGCTACAATCTTGGATTCACACGCAAAGTAAAAATGACCGACGCTGAAATAAAAGCAAAGAAATTTGCACAAAAGTCGAAAGCCGAGAATGCGAACTCGGAAGGTGGTGATAAAAAAGGTAAAGACAATAATAAGAAGAACAAAAGCGATAATGTTTCAAATAAAGTACTCGGCCGTCCAGATAATGCAAAGATTGTTGGAAATGAAATGCCAGATACTCTAAGGCATAACCAGGACCGTATAAAAGTAGATAATGTTTTAAAAAAAGACAGTTTGATAACTGCCGACCAGAAAGTTGCAGACTCATTAGCGACATTAAAGGAAGAATTCGTACCTGTAACGAGTTTTATACATACTCTGGATTTTAATAGTTATGACCGCACCTATTTGGCATATTCGACGCCAGACAGTTATTACTCAAAGACCTATATGAATAAAGCTGCCACCGACTCTATTCATGATGAAACGAAGTATTATTCCATAAAAAATACATTTGCAATAGCACTTCTTGAGGGTTTCAATAAATATGCCAAAGCTGGTTTGAAGGTTTTTGCGACTCACGAATTACGACATTTCACATTACCTGATGCTACAGGAACCGCTCACAATATATATAACGAACAGAATCTGAGTATCGGTGGTTCCCTTATTAAGACAATGGGTAAAACATTCCACTACAACATGACTGCAGAAACATTTATGCTTGGTAAAGACTTTGGTCAACTGAAAATAGACGGTGACGGAGATGCGAATTTTCGTTTCTTGGGAGATACAATACAATTAACCGCAAGTGCTTTCTTCCACCGTCTAAATCCGGGATTCTACTACCGGCATTATCACAGTACACATTTCTGGTGGGATGATGATAATTTGAGCAAAGAGATAAGAACAAAGATTGAGGGCACACTTTCACTAAAAAGAACAAAGACAAGTCTTCGTGTTGCTTTAGAACAGGTGAAAAACTACACCTACTTCTCCCAGTCTTATAATATTGACACTCTTGATTCTTATTCAAGGAATGCTACAAGTATTGCTGTTAAACAATACGACAAGACCATAAGCATATTCACTTTCGCATTAAGACAGGACATCCATTTTGGTCCACTTATTTGGGAGAATGAAATTACATATCAGAAATCGAGCAATAATGATGTAATACCACTGCCTACACTGAATATATACAGCAATCTGTACCTTTCTTTTAGAATATCAAAAGTTCTGCTGGTCAATTTGGGAGGTGACGTAAGATTCTTTACAAAATATTATGCACCGGAATACAGTCCAATTCTTAATCAGTTCTGCATCCAAGGAAATAACGAGATACGCACCGAAATCGGAAATTATCCTATTGTGAATGTTTATGCCAACTTACATCTTAAACATACACGATTCTATATTATGATGTCGCATATTAATTGCGGATCCGGAAATAACAATTATTTCTTGGTAGCGCACTACCCTATCAATCCTATGGTTATGCACATGGGTATCTCATGGAACTTCTTCAATTAATAAACAAATTATCCCTCATCTTATCATATAAGATGAGGGATAATTGTTTATTCTAAAATCAGATAACTACCTAATATAGTCTACTTTTATGACGATAACTCTTATAATCTGGTCTGTACCATCATTATTTACTTTCGCTATATGCCAGTCACAAGGGAAGAATATAAAAAATTTAGCTGTAGAGGAATCATAAAAATTTGCCTTGCCGACATCATAATTATAGTGAATGACATCTGGCTTATAAGCACAATTTGGCGTACTTGAGTTATGGTCAATAATACCAAAACGTTCCACACCTTTGACAACAAACTGAAAATCAATATGATTATAATGACTTTCACTCTGACGTTTAGATAAATCGCCATTCTCATCATCCTCAACACTTGCAGTCATCGTTGTTCCTTCTATAGGATGTTTTCCTTTTGCAATAGCCAGAAGGTCATTTTCAGACAACCACTTGAACAAAGCTTTCCACTGTTGAGGATTTTTCTTATACTGTAAGTAGAACTCTATAGAATTTACACTTTCCTCTGGTGATGCCTCATTAAAACCATTTCGCCATTTGCCACTTTTAAGCCATTTATTTGCTTTTTTGACTAATGACTTATTTGAATACTGCTGAGTAAAAACTGTAGTCTGGCAATAAACCGATGATACAAAAAAGGTAAGAATTAAAGATAATAAGAATGTTTTTATCATGATTTTAAGATTGATCTCTATCTATTTTTATGTTTCATGAACCATTTGTGTGTGAAAAAATGGTAAGTGAGAAACGATAACAATAATAATACAATAGATAATATATATATCAATCGTGGTTGATCATACATAAACGCATAACCAATAAACAAGCCAAGACCTATACCACTCTCCCATCCAAGCAGAAAGGTGCTCTGAGATGTACCACGTTGGCAATGAAGGCTTAGCTTAATGAAAAACAACAGGAATCTAGAACCAATAATTCCTATGCCCAAACCTATAAAAAGAGGTGACAGATAATATACTATCATCTGATGTCGAGTAAGCATCATCAAGATAGCTACGCACATAAGAATAAGGCCTGTTATTACCTCACTCTCGAGCTCAGCCTGAGCAAACACAAATGTCTGTGCCAGCAAAGCCAACAAAAATCCTCCCATAATCATTCCATAGAATATAAACGAAACTTTTGTTGACAATAAAAGACCTATAACACATGTTGTTATAACCAAATTTACAAACAACCATTTACCTTGAGGTAAAAAGAAACGGTCGTTGGATATCACTTTTATATTTTCTTCCGGAGTACGAAAAGGGAATTTGACCATCATAATGAGCAGTACGGAAACCAAGCCGCAGATTATTGAAGACAACAAAGCCCAATTAAAACCTAAGCACAGCAACACTGCCAATGAAAGCAACGGACCAAGTGAAAGAGCAAAACGGCCAAACCAACTGGATGAATGATTTGCCTCTGTTCTTTGGAACGACTCATTAGTATCAATAACCAAGGTGCTAGACAAAACCATTTGGGCTAATCCATAAAATGCACCTTGAAGAAATCTCATTAATATCGTAAAGATAAAATTAGGTTTTAGGGACGACACTCTCTCTATATAATAAAGTGAAGCTGTACAACATAACACTCCTAAAACCGATAATAAACACACGACATTACGACGGAATCTTTGTACTAAAAAAGAACAGATTCCACCGAACAAAAACAACCCAACACTAAAAACGCCCATTGATATACCAACCTGCATTGTAGAAAAATGTTCTTGATAAATCATCCATAATGGTAATATTGGAATTAATGTATAAACCGACATGGTAAGCAACATGTTGGCCACGGACATCCTCCAGAAATCCTTATGCCACAAATTCACGTGGACAGGTGTATTTTGAGTGTTCATAAAAAATTAATACTGTTCTTTATCGTTGGGAAAATCTCCACTTTTAACATCACTGACATAATGACCAATTGCATCAGTCATGACTGTGTTCAAATCCGCATAACGACGTAAGAAGCGAGGACTGAATCCTTTGGTCATACCTAACATATCGGAAACAACAAGAACTTGTCCGTCGACTCCACCACCGGCACCGATTCCTATAATAGGTATTGTTAGTTCAGAAGCAACTTGAGATGCCAACTTTGCAGGTATCTTTTCTAAAACGATACCGAAACATCCAGCCTCTTCAAGAGCATGTGCATCAGATATGAGTTTCTCCGCTTCACTTTTTTCTTTAGCTCTTACCGTATATGTGCCAAACTTATTTATACTCTGTGGAGTTAATCCAAGATGACCCATGATCGGGATTCCGGCATCCAATATTCTTTTTACTGTATCTAGTATTTCTATGCCACCCTCCAACTTCAAAGCATCACAACCGCTCTCCTTCATGATTCTGATGGCATTATTAACACCATCAGAACAATTCACTTGATAACTTCCAAAAGGCATGTCACAGACGACTAATGCTCTTTCGACTGCTTTCACTACAGAACTAGCATGGTATATCATCTGATTCATTGTTATTGGTAATGTTGTTACATTACCAGCCATAACATTCGATGCAGAGTCTCCTATTAATATTGCGTCTATACCTGACTGATCAACAATTCCAGCCGTTGTATAATCATAAGAAGTCAACATGGAAATTTTCTCACCACGTTTTTTCATTTCAATAAGGCGATGTGTCGTAACCTTGCGCATATCGTCAACAATATATCCTGCCATATCTTATTTTGTTTTAAAAATTCGGCTGCAAAGTTACTACAAATAAAACTATATAGCAAAAAATATATTCTTTTATTTTCATTGAAAGAATATTCACCTACAATAAGTCCATGAAATTACTATACCTAAAATGACAATAATTCTTTATCACCCTAGTACAAAAAGTTGATATTTCCTCTTCGCTATTTGTCGTAGCCAAACCAACAACAGCCATTCCAGCAGCATTACCGGATTTAAGTCCATTAAAACTGTCTTCGAAAACGACACAATTAGTCGGAATCGTATTAAATATCGTAGCTCCTGACAAATAGCAATCAGGATCAGGTTTGCTCTTCGAAAACATTTCACTAGTCAGTATTGCATCAAACAAAGAACGGAATTCCGGCCGATAATTATAAACTCTTTCCATCTTCTCCTTATTCGAGCTCGTCACAACAGCAGTTTTGACTCCATTTTCTTTAAGTTGTTTGATAAAGTCGAGAAAACCGTCAACATAATCAAAATGCATATTCTTTTCGAAAATATTCAGTCGCTCAGTTATTTTTGACTGCTCTTCTATAACATCATTAAAATAACTATTATAAATCTGTTCAAGTGTCTGCCCCTTAATTTTATATTCCAAATCTGGAATTTCGGGATGATACAATTTGCATTGACTACCCCAGAATATCGTATATTGAGGCTCAGTATTAAAAACAACTCCATCCAAATCAAACAGAGCTGCAATATTTTTTTTGTTATTCATAAATAAATTTTAATATCTTTTCTTATGATAAACACCACCAACAGTTGTCTCTGGATTTATATCCTCACCTTCTCTAGGAAATTCAGGAATAAACTTCATCTCATGCATAATCTTTCCTTGGCGGTTTCTAATATAAGTACTGGGTCTAGCTGAATTAAATTTTATCGGGTTTGGCAAAGTTGCTGCAATCAACGCGCAATTAAGCCTTGTCAAATGAGCAGCATCCTTATTGAAATGTTCCTTAGCCACGGCATCTACGCCATAAATACCATCCCCCATCTCTATTGAATTCAGATAGCATTCCATAATACGTTGTTTACTCCACATGAATTCTATTAAAACAGTGAAATATGCTTCAAACCCTTTACGTACCCATGAACGACCAGGCCATAAAAAAATATTTTTGGCTGTTTGCTGACTTATCGTGCTTGCCCCACGCACACGTTTCTTATGTTGATTATGCGTTGCAGCTTTTTCAATTGACTCCAAATCAAATCCATGATGTAATAAGAATTTCTGATCCTCGCTAGCCATCACGGCCACAGGCATGCTTGAAGATATTTCTCCAATCGGAACCCAATGATGTTTCAGTTTAAGTTCATTACCATGTCCAATCTGCTGGGCACAGCGAATAAACATCAGAGGAGTGAAATAAACTGGAATAAAACGAAGCGCCACTACTGCTAAGATAGTAGAGCCGAAAAATCCGACTATTATCCATCGCAGTATATGGCGTATTGGGTTGAGTTTACTAAGACTTAACATCTGTAATAGCAAACTGATATTTTACTGATTCAGAGTACCGTTTTTTGCGGCATTGATCATATTTGTACTAGCGTACATGTAAACCTCGACGCGACGATTCTGCTGACGACCAGAAACTGTTGAATTGTCAGCAACGGGATTAGTACTACCTTGACCATCAACAGATTTGAACTGACTTGCACTCACACCTAAGTTTTTAAGATAGTTCTGTACAGACAATGCACGATTTTTGGAAAGAGGCGTATTGATAGCGTCATTTCCAGTATTATCTGTATGGCCATAAATAGCAACATCACAGTCTGTATTATTTTTCAAAACCTCAGCAAATTTCGTCAAAGATGTCTTTGCAACTTGCTTCAAATCAGCCTTGTTTGTATCAAACAGAATACCAGAATCAAATGTAACCTTAACAGCCTGAAGACCATTTGCATCAGTAACTGACTGAACTTGTGCATTTTTAACAGCTTCAGCTTCAGCTTTTACTTTATCCATGTGTTTGCCAATCAATGCACCAGTTCCAGCACCAACGGCTGTACCGACAGCTGCACCAACTGCCGTATTACCAGCCAACTTGCCAACAAGAGCACCAAGAACAGCCCCACCAGCAGCACCAATGCCAGTACCTTTAGCTAAATTAGAACATCCACTTAATATGATTCCCACGCAGAGAAACAACGTAAATACTTTTAATTTTTTCATTTTTAATACATTTTAATAATTAATACATATAAACAGTAGTGCAAAGGTAAGCGTTTTTTTGTTTATACGTATATATTACCGACTTTTTTTTGTAATTTTGCATCCAAAATCAGAATTAAGCAAAATAAAATATGGCTATAGAATTAAAAAATTTAACCAAAAGAGCTGAGAACTACAGCCAATGGTACAATGACCTAGTAGTGAAAGCAGACCTTTCCGAACAGTCTGCAGTACGTGGTTGTATGGTTATCAAACCATACGGGTATGCAATATGGGAAAAGATGCAGAGACAGCTTGATGACATGTTTAAAGCAACAGGTGTACAGAATGCGTATTTTCCTCTTCTTATCCCTAAATCATTCCTCAGCAAAGAAGCAGAACACGTTGAAGGATTTGCCAAAGAATGTGCGGTTGTCACTCACTACCGTTTGCGTGCAAATGCCGACCACACAGGTGTAGAAGTTGATCCAGGTGCGAAACTCGATGAAGAACTGATTATACGTCCTACATCTGAGACCATTATCTGGAACACATATAAAAATTGGATTCATTCTTGGAGAGATCTACCTTTATTATGTAATCAATGGTGTAATGTAATGCGTTGGGAGATGCGTACCCGTCCATTCCTCCGTACAAGCGAATTTTTATGGCAAGAAGGGCATACGGCTCATGCCACACGTGAAGAAGCAGAAGAGGAAGCACAGAAGATGCTGAAGATATATGCCGAATTTGCAGAAAATTATATGGCAGTACCTGTCATACAAGGTGTGAAGAGTGAAACAGAACGTTTCGCAGGAGCACTTGATACATATACGATTGAAGCAATGATGCAGGACGGCAAAGCTCTTCAAAGTGGAACAAGTCATTTCTTAGGCCAGAATTTTGCAAAAGCCTTCGACGTGCAATACATAGATAAAGAGAACAAGTCTCAATATGTTTGGGCTACCTCATGGGGTGTCAGTACACGTCTTATCGGTGCGCTTATTATGACTCATTCTGACGACAATGGCCTTGTTCTGCCTCCAAAACTTGCGCCTATTCAGGTGGTAATTGTCCCTATATCAAAAAATAATGAACAACTACAGACAATTAGCGACAAGGTAAATCCAATAGTGGAACATCTCAAATCTATGGGTATCAGCGTTAAATACGACGATGCTGATAACAAACGCCCTGGTTTCAAGTTTGCTGATTATGAACTGAAAGGTGTGCCTATACGTCTTGTTATTGGGGCAAGAGATTTGGAAAACGGCACTGTCGAAGTTATGCGTCGTGATACCCTCGAGAAAGAAACTGTCAATATAGAAGGTATCGAAGATTATGTTAAGAATCTTCTGGAAGATATTCAAAATAATATATTCCTAAAGGCAAAGAACTTCCGTGATGCACATATATACACATGTGACGATTATGAGGAATTTAAGTCCAAAGTTAAAGATGGTGGATTTTTCCTCTGTCATTGGGATGGAACTGCTGAGACCGAAGCAAAGATAAAAGAAGAAACACAAGCAACAATACGTTGTGTGCCTTTCGATTTCGAACAAACCCCAGGTGTGGATATGGTCAGTGGAAAACCGTCAGCAAAACGAGTGTTAATAGCAAGAAGCTATTAAACGAATAGTAACAAAATCCCGCAGAATGAGTTTATTATCTGCGGGATTTTTTATGCTTCATCTGTCAAATATAACAAAACCAAATAAGGCAAGACTTTTGAAGTCTTGCCTTATTTGCGTAGTGAGTACGAGAATCGAACTCGTATGCCAAGATTGAGAATCTTGTATCCTAACCATTAGATGAACCCACCTTTAAGATCGCATGGCGGAAGCTGGGGGATTCGAACCCCCGGTACGATTACTCGCACGGCAGTTTAGCAAACTGCTGGTTTCAGCCACTCACCCAAACTTCCTTCCGTCAGCATTTTCTCTTAAATGCGGTGCAAAGGTAATGTTTTAGTTTCAATTATGCAACTTTTCTCAGATATTTTTTTTATCTTTGCATCAAAATAAATAGTATGAATATCAATAATGATTTAAATTCTGTAAGTGGGTGTTGCCTCCTTAAAGCACATAAAGTTGTAGATGACAGAGGAATACTTTGTTATGCAGATATACTTGATGTAATACCTTTTGATATAAAAAGAATTTTTTGGATTTATGGCGTAGGAGTAGATAAAATGCGCGGAGGACACTCCCACTCGACCTGTTCAGAAGCAATTTTTCCTGTAAGTGGTAGTTTTGACATCGAAGTGACAGACGGTCAGAAAAAATCATGTATTACAATGGATGAACCATCCTGTGGTATTCTTATTCCAGCAGGTATCTGGTGTGAGCTTAAGAATTTCTCACCAGACGCAGTATGTGTCGTTGCTGCATCACATCATTATGATGCAAATGGCTATATTAACGACTTTAACGAATACAAAAATCAATGCAAGTAATAGCATATACTCCGGAATGGAAAGAAGGATGGAATAAACTGGTAAAAGAGTCAAAAAACGGAACCTTTCTCATCAACCGTAATTATATGGATTATCATCAGGAGCGTTTTCAAGATTGCTCGCTGATTTTCTCAGAAGGTAATAAGATACTTGGTGTGTTACCAGCCAACTGGAATGAAGAAGACAAAACAATTTATTCTCATCAAGGTTTGACATACGGAGGTCTCATTCTCCATACAGATGTTAAAGCTGCACAGGTCATGAATATGATAGATGAATCTATAGAACTTTACAGGGACAAATATAATGCAACTCGAATGATATATAAGCCTACGCCCTATATATATCATAAGTATCCAGCTCAAGAGGATCTATATGGAATATTTCGTCATAATGGAAAATTACATACCCGGGGATTATCAAGCACTATACCGCTGACGCATCCATTAGGGATGAAGGAATCACGTAAAAGTGGTGTTAGGAAGGCTGTATCAAACTCTTTGTATCTATCAAAGACAAGTGACATAGAACCGTTTTGGAATATTCTCAATTATGTTTTGACTACCTATCACAATACCCATCCTGTGCATACGGTAGAGGAGTTGAATCTACTCATGAGTAAATTTCCAAAAGAGATGCATCTGTTCGTTGTAAAAAGAGAAGAAGAGGTTGTTGCCGGCTGTCTATTGTTTCTCATGTCACAGGTAGTTCATGTACAATATATAGCCGCGAGTGACAAAGGAAAGGAATATGGTGCACTCGATCTGTTATTCCACTATTTGATAAACGAGAAGTTTAAAGATACGCCATATCTCGACTTTGGTGTCAGCACAGAGAATGGTGGACTCATTCTAAATGAAGGGTTAGAGTTTCAGAAAGAAGGATTTGGTGGACGTGGCGTATGCTACGATAGCTACGAAATTATGTTCTAACCTATTTATATATATATGAAAAGAGGGAATCTTACCAAAGTTGAAAGATTCCCTCTTTTATATTTCTATAACTCCTTATAATCCCAGAGATTTTTTGACTGCACTAATCTTTTCGGTTGATTCATTAGTGCAACGTTCATAGCAATTAACACAATTCATCTTATCCTTGACCTCGATGTAGAACTTGATCTTTGGCTCGGTTCCACTAGGACGAACACTGACTTTAGTACCATCTTCACAAAAATACTGCAGAACATTGCTCGTTGTCGGCATATCCAACTTTGTAACATTATCCTTATCATCTTTCTGTTCGAGAGTCTGGAAATCCTTATATGCAACAATCTTATTTCCGCCAAGCTCCTTTGGAGGATTATTACGGAAGTTGGTCATCATTTGTTTGATCTCATCAGCACCGCTCTTTCCTGGTTTAACCACATTAACTGTGAATTCCTTAGAGAATCCATATTCCAAATAAATTTCACGTAGAATTTCATAGAGGCTCTTACCTTGGTCTTTAGCCCAAGCACAGATCTCTGCCAGCAGACAGCAAGCACTTACAGAATCCTTATCACGAACGAAATCCTCAGCGAGGAATCCGTAACTTTCTTCTCCTCCACCGATATATTGTTGATTACCTTCGGCAAGACGAATCTCACGGGCAATCCATTTAAATCCTGTATAGCAGTCCTTCATATCGATATTATTCTTCTCAGCAATTTTGCGGATGACCTCTGTTGTGACGATAGTCTTCACAATATACTCGTCACCCTTCATCTTACCGAGTTTTTTACGGTTTGTAATGATATAATACAGGAATATCAGACATGTCTGGTTCCCGTTAATGAGAACCCATTCACCTTTATCATTTTTACATGCCATCCCGACACGATCAGCATCAGGGTCTGATGCCATAACTATATCAGCATTTATTTTCTTTGCAAGGTCTATTGCCAGAGTTAATGCCTCTGCATTTTCAGGATTAGGACTTACAACAGTAGAGAAGTTACCGTCTTTAATCATCTGTTCAGGGACACAGTTGACATTTTCGAATCCCCACAACTTCAATGAACGAGGAATAAGCATCATACCTGTACCATGCAGAGGAGTATAAACAATACTCAAATCTTTCTGGCGTTTGATTGCTTCTGGATCAATTGAAAGAGTATGAACTTCGTCAAGATATAGCTTATCTATATTTTCACCGACGACCTCAATCAATTCAGGATTTCCCTTGAATTTAATATCTGCTGTGTTCACTTTTTCCACTTCGTCGATAATACCTGTATCATGAGGAGCAAGCACTTGTGCACCGTCATCCCAGTAAGCCTTATATCCATTATATTCACGTGGGTTGTGACTAGCTGTAATATTTATGCCACTTTGACATTTCAGATAACGAATAGCAAAACTTATCTCTGGCGTAGGGCGCATATCATCGAAGAGATAAACTTTTATTCCGTTAGCAGAAAAAATATTTGCCGAAGTCTCAGTAAACAAACGGCTATTATTACGGCAGTCATGGCCTACAACAACAGAAATCTGCTCCATATCCTTAAAATTCTTAAGGAGGTAATTTGCAAAACCCTGAGTTGCAGCCCCTACAGTATATATATTCATACGGTTGCTACCTGCTCCCATAATACCACGCAAACCACCTGTACCGAACTCGAGATCTTTATAAAAACTCTCGATAAGTTCTGTTTTATCTTCATTTTCGAGCATTGCTTTCACTGACTTCTGTGTCTCGGCATCGAAAGCCGGAGACAACCATTTTTTAGCCTTTGCCTCACACTGGGCAATTAACTCTGCATTATTCTCCATTTCTTGTTCTTTTAATATTTATGATATACAAATGTATAAATTTATAATGATATATAGTAAACTACAGATGATTTTTTCGTATTTTTTCACAGTTTAATCTTCTTCTTCACCATTTTACTCTCGTTCTGAATTTTATTCAAAGCTGTAATAACATACACAAACTTTGTCTTACCATTTTCATAAGGCAACTTATAAAAGGTATCAGAGGTTATAGCAACTATCTTTGACGGATCTGAAGTATCAACCCGTTCATCACTGTTGAACTTATAAACGACATATTTTACAGCCTCGTCTTTCCATGATTTACTTTTAGGAGTCGTCCAAAAAAGGATATATCCGTCTGATGTCCAAACTGGTTTAAGTTTTTTCACCTTATTCGGTGTTTTATCTGTAATATATGGCATTGACGGTTGCAATGCAGGGTAACGATGATAAATACCACTGAGCATAGAGCCATAGTTACCAACATTATCTACAACGGCTTTAGCATACCATTGGCATGATCCTTTTACATTCGACAAAGAACGTTGCAAAAGCATCTTCGCTGGCTGCTGATTAATCATAGGATCAGACAAATCAGGTTTTTTAACGGTTCTCTCAACATCCTGTCCGATTACCAGAACACGTTTACTAGCATTTTTGTTCCACCATTTTATTAACGTAGCGTAGTCTGCTGTTGGATGACCTATTTCCCAATATATCTGAGGAACACAATAATCTATCCAACCGTTGTTTACCCACAACAGTACATCTGCATACAAATCGTCATAGTTCTGAAGTCCACGAGTATCACTACCATTTAATGGGTCAGCAGTCTTATTTCTGAAGATTCCGAAAGGTGAAACACCAAATTTCACCCAAGGTTTAACTGATCGTATAGAGTCATATAACTGTTTTATAAGCAAATTCACATTATACCTTCTCCAATCTCCACGGTCCTTAATTCCATTTGAATATAAAGAATACTGTGCATCGTCAGGAATCTGCAAACCGACAACCGGATAAGGATAAAAGTAATCATCAATATGAATACCGTCAACATCATATCTTCTAACTATATCATCTACTATTTTACATATATAGGTTCTATTCTGTGGAATGCCGGGATTGAAAATTAGCTGATCATCATACGAAAAGAGTAATTCAGGATGTGTGTTACCAATATGATTAGGAGCTAAGGCAGTTGTAGTCTTAGTTTTTGCCCTATAAGGGTTTATCCACGCGTGTAATTCCATTCCTCGTTTATGGCATTCTTCGATCATCCATTTCAACGGATCCCAATATGGAGACGGAGCCTTGCCCTGCACTCCTGTGAGAAATCGGCTCCAAGGTTCGTAAGGACTATTGTATAAGGCATCGGCTTCTGGACGAACTTGAAAGATGATGGTATTTATCCCATCCTTTTGTAATACATCCAATTGTGAACGTAAGGTCTGTTGCATATCGATTGTTGACAATCCCTGAAACTGGCCATTTACGCACTGTATCCATGCACCACGAAATTCACGTTTAGGTTGATTCGACGCATTAATCGGAACCATATAAGTAGCTAACAGACAAACAGCTACTATATAGCCTAAAATTCTTTTTGCCATTATTGTTTTTTTTGATATCGCAAAGATAATGCAAGTTGACTAAAATACCAAATAAATCGATTGTTAATTTTCGGTTATCGTCTATGATTGTTCTATTGAATACAAGAAAAAGTGAAAAATGATAAAAACATCAAATATGACAACGAAATGAGAAAAAAAGCAGTAACTTTGCAGATTATATTAATTAGGTTATGAACGATTTCATTGAGATAAAAGGAGCGAGGGTTAACAATTTAAAGAATATAAGCCTCAAGATTCCACGAAATAAATTTATTGTTATTGCTGGAGTCAGCGGCTCAGGCAAGTCTTCACTAGCATTTGATACTCTCTATGCCGAAGGCCAGCGCCGATATGTGGAGAGTCTGTCGAGCTACGCCCGTCAATTTCTTGGACGGATGAGTAAACCTGAATGTGATTTCATTAAGGGCATCCCTCCTGCTATTGCTATTGAGCAGAAAGTCAACAGCAGAAATCCCCGTTCTACCGTTGGTACATCAACAGAAATCCACGAATATCTCCGCCTTCTTTTCTCCCGTATTGGTAGAACGTATTCTCCTATAAGTGGTGAAGAGGTCAAAAAAAATTCTACAGAAGATATTGTAAATTGCGTATTAACATACTCCAAGGGTACCCGATTTCTAGTATTGAGCCAATTACGTGTTCTTGCAGACCGCACATTAGAGAAGCAACTGAATATGTATCTTCAACAAGGCTATACCCGACTGGTCTTCAATGACGAGGTTATCAGCATTGAAGATTTTATCGCAGACAACAATAATTTGCAAATTGACCCAAAAGATTTATTCTTAGTATTAGACAGGTTGTCTGTTGACAGCAGCAAGAATTTCATATCACGCCTTATCGATTCTGCCGAGACAGCATTCTTTGAAGGTGACGGAACCTGCAAGTTGATGTTTATTCCATCCAATATAACTTACGATTTTTCAATGCGTTTTGAAACTGATGGAATTACATTTGAGGAACCTAATGATAATATGTTTTCATTTAATTCACCATTGGGTGCATGTCCGAAATGTGAAGGTTTCGGAAAGATTATCGGTATCGATGAAACCCTCGTCATACCAAACACATCTTTAAGTGTCTATGATGGCTGTGTGGTTTGTTGGCATGGAGAAAAAATGCAGATATGGAAAGATGAGTTCTGCAGAAGAGCTGCAAATGACGACTTCCCTATATTCGAACCATATTACAAACTCACACGACAACAGAAAGACTGGTTGTGGCACGGACTTCCATCCGACAGCAAATGTCCTGAAAAAGAAAAGATCAGTATTGACAGTTTCTTCAATATGATCCGTGAGAATCAATACAAAATTCAGTATCGCGTAATGATGGCGCGTTACAGAGGAAAAGCCATCTGCCCAGAATGTCACGGGACACGACTAAAAAAAGAAGCCGGATACGTAAAAATAGACGGTCATAGCATTTCCGATATTGTTGACATGTCTATCATTAATCTGAAAAGTTTTTTCGACCATCTTAATCTTAATGAACATGAGATTGAAATTTCAAAACGAATATTAGCAGAAATCAAAAACAGATTGAAATTTCTTGTAGACGTTGGATTAGGGTATCTAACACTCAACCGACCGAGTAATACTCTCAGCGGTGGTGAAAGTCAGCGCATCAATCTTGCAACGTCATTAGGAAGTAGTCTTGTTGGCTCCTTATATATACTCGATGAACCAAGTATTGGTCTTCATAGTCGCGATACTGACCGCCTAATAAAGGTACTTAAGGAACTGCAGGCATTAGGCAACACAGTCATTGTGGTAGAACATGACGAGGACATCATACATGCTGCAGATTATCTATTTGACATAGGACCGGACGCAGGAAGGTTAGGCGGTAAGGTGGTATATGAAGGTAATATGAAAGATATCACCAATGACTCAGCAGAGAAATATAACGAAAGCTACACAGTAAAATATCTTCTTGGTCAAGAAAAGATTCCCGTGCCTACTAGTCGTAGATCATGGAACAACTATATAGAGTTAAAAGGGGCTAGGATGAATAATCTACGCGGAGTTACGGTAAAGATTCCGCTCAATATAATGACCGTAGTTACAGGAGTCAGTGGTAGTGGAAAATCGTCATTAATCAAAGGTGTTCTTTATCCTGCTCTAAAACGGCACATGGACGAAGTTGCAGACGTACCTGGCGAATTTGCCGGTCTCAGTGGAGATATTGATGCAATAAAACATGTTGAGTTTGTCGACCAAAATCCTATTGGCAAGAGTACACGCTCAAATCCGGCAACATACGTAAAAGCTTACGACGAGATAAGGAAACTATTTGCAGAACAACCTCTATCTAAACAGATGGGATATACAACCTCCTATTTCTCATTTAATGCTGATGGGGGCCGCTGTGAAGAGTGCAAAGGTGCTGGTGTAATAACGGTAGAGATGCAGTTTATGGCAGATCTCGTATTAGAGTGCGAGAGTTGTCACGGACAAAGATTTAAAAGTGAAATACTTGATGTTAAATATAAAGATAAAAATATCAATGATGTGCTTAACATGACAGTGAATGAAGCTGTAGAATTCTTCTCAGAAAATAGAGAAAAAGCCATCGTCAACCGCCTCAAACCGCTTCAAGAGGTTGGACTTGGTTATATCAAGCTTGGTCAAAATTCCAGTACATTATCCGGAGGTGAGAATCAGCGTGTAAAACTCGGATATTTCCTTGGTACAGAAAAGGTAGAACCTACCCTATTCATCTTTGATGAACCGACAACGGGTCTTCATTTCCATGATATAAAACGATTGCTTGCTGCTTTCAATGCGTTGATTGAGCGAGGCCATAGCGTCATTGTCATAGAACACAATATGGATGTTATTAAGTGTGCAGATTATGTTATCGACCTGGGTCCTGATGGTGGAAACCTTGGTGGAAATCTAGTGGTTGCAGGAACGCCAGAAGATGTTGTCGCATGCAAAGAGAGCATAACAGGCAAATATCTTAAAGAGAAAATCAAATAAATCTTTGGTAATTTAAAAAGAATCCACTATCTTTGCATCCTGTTAAAGGGAGACGCCGAAATGGCTCAGTTGGTAGAGCAATTCATTCGTAATGAATAGGTCCCCGGTTCGAGTCCGGGTTTCGGCTCCATAATGCGGCAATAGCTCAGTTGGTAGAGCACTAGCTTCCCAAGCTGGGGGTCGCGGGTTCGAGTCCCGTTTGCCGCTCTAGTAATACAAAACACTTGCAAATAATTTGCAAGTGTTTTGTATTAAATAAGCATTATTATTTTTATACGAAGAGAATGGGCTGCTGGTGATAGTGTTTTTGCTCGTTTCATATTAAATGTTTCAGATCTGTAAACTAGAAATCATCAATTTCGGAACAATAAATATCAAAAGTATCCTACGTTTTAGAACAAAAAATAGTGTTTGTATCCTACATTTTGAAACAAATATCATCAAAAGTATCCTATGTTTTGAAACAATTGATTATCTTTGCAGAGAATTTATCTGCACTCGGCACATTTCAAGCAAGCTTAAATTGCGCTCGTTTGCAATTTTTTTGCACTATAAATCTTAAGATATATCGATTATGTTTGAACGGCAAATTATGGCACATCTGCGTCAATGGAAGAAAAGAAGCAATCGCAAGCCCTTGGTATTGCGTGGGGCACGTCAGGTAGGTAAGACCACCGTCATTGATGCTTTCGGAAAGGAATTCGATAATTATCTTTATTTCAACCTCGATATTGATAGCGATAAGGCTCTCTTCGAACGTAACATACCGCTCGATGATCTTATTGATTCGCTCTTTGCCCGTATAGGATTGAGAAAGAATGAAGGCTCCACCTTACTTTTTATCGATGAGATTCAGAGTTCTCCCCAGACGATATCCCTGCTTCGTTATTTTAAGGAGAAGCGTCCTGATATTCATGTCATATCGGCAGGTTCTCTTCTTGAAAATGTGGTAGATGTCAAAGTGTCTTTTCCTGTAGGAAGAGTTGATTACATGGCTCTTCGTCCATGTTCGTTCTATGAATTTCTCATCGCTTTGGGTAAGGATAATCTTCGATATTTCATTGATCATCCTGAGCAGAGTGCAGCTGTGCATCATGAACTCATGTCACGTTTCAATCAATATACCATTGTTGGAGGTATGCCCGAAGCAGTACAGGAATATGCCAACACGCATGATGTACTGGCTCTTGATGATATCTATGAGAGCTTGGTCCAAGGATACAAAGACGATGTAGAAAAATATGTTCAAAATGGTAAATTGGCAGAAGTAGTACGTTTTCTGATAAGCACATCTTGGACAAAAGCCGGTCAGGCGGTAACTCTTGGAGGCTTTGCCGATTCCGACTATAGAGCTCGTGAAGTGGGCGAAGCATTCCGCCTGCTTCAAAAAGCCATGCTCCTAGAGCTTGTTTATCCTACAACATCAGTCACCGTGCCTGCTTTGAGCGAGGAGAAGCGTCAACCCAAAATCATTATGCTCGATACTGGTCTTACCAATTATCAAGCTGGAGTGCGTCGTGAGCTCGTTGGTGCCAACGATATTCTTGATGTATGGCGTGGACATCTGGCCGAACAGGTGGTAGCTCAAGAACTACTCACTCTGAACGATAAAGTTAGCCAGCGTCGCCAGTTCTGGATGAAGGGTAATGCTTCTGCTGAAGTTGATTTTGTGCTGACATTTGATTCGCATCTTTTCCCAATAGAGGTCAAGAGTGGACGCAATTCGCATCTCCGTTCCATCCATTCGTTCATAGATAAATCGCCTGTTGATTTAGGTATCAGGGTTTGGTCTGGTCCCTATTCTGTTGATGATGTTCAAACGTCATTTGGTAAGAAACCATTTCGACTTGTCAATATTCCATTCTATATGGTTGGCAATATAGAGAATATCATAGCAACGCTCTAGTCCATTACAATGAAAATTCTAATGCTCCCGGTGATAGTTTTATATGGTTGCGTACTCTCTCTTACCCATCCTCAGGAAAAAGAATAGCTCCAATATACTACAATGAAACTCCAATGAATGAATCCCATTTTTTGAGATTCTTTTATTGGAGTATTTTTTGAAAATACAAATAGTGACAATACTCTATATGTACTTTATCAGGGGCTTAGGAATAAACTATCATAGCTGGATATTTAGAATATCATCAGTGATATTCTTTTCTTTCTCCAGAGACCAACATTTAAAAATATCCTTATTATCACCTATTTTTTTGTGAAGATTTGAAAAAGTTCCGCTATTTGTATTTTTCACTATCTGTATAAAGTACTTCAACTTAACATTTTCTTTGCTGTTGTTTAACTTACAGAAGTCCTTGCGATATTCTTTGAGAGTAGAATTATTTGCTTTGAATTCTATAAGTGCAATTCTATTGAATTTATTGTCATAAATAACCATGTCAAAATTTCCTGATTGTCCATAAGGATCTGCATGTGGTTCATCTGTCTTAGAGAAAAGATAAGTATCATTAGTTGGGGTCTCTACAGAATAGAAGACGTCCCATCCACTTTTAATCTCTAGATTTAACTGCTCCACAAAGACAAATCGTAGTTCTTGTTCACTTATTCGCGTTTCACCATTACGTTTCTTGGGGAAAAGGATTCTACTGCTCTTTTTCGATTTTCCGATACAATAATGTGCCTCTTGTTGGCATTTATATACCTGCTGGATTACTTCAAAAGTTTTATTAATAATTTTCTCAATATGTTCTTGATCATTCATATCATGCATAATTTTCTTGTATATATATTAGTAAAGAAATTATTTTTTCCCATACCATCTAGAGAGACTCCGATATTAATTACTACAATTTTATTTGTTTTGATTCTATAAATTTCTTCAAATTGTCATGATTAAGCTGTCCTGGTCTGCAATTCTCGTCAAAAATAAGATAGGTACCTTTTAGTTCATTCTTTTTCAGAATCACATGGTCACCTTTCAATAACTCCTCGGGAATCACTCTGACATCCAAATTCAAGTCATTTTTAACAACACAAGCTACAGTTCTCTCTTTATCAATGTTATACCCCAACCAAGGATGCGAGCTGTCAGTTCCAAACAAATGCTGAATCCGCTTATATCTGACAATGATTATTTTAGGGTGCAGTTCAACTATCCGCTTGTGCGTTTCCATTAATATTGCTTTCTGAAAAAGCACATTTCTATCCAATAGCCTTTTGAACTTATCAAGAGGCTTTTTTTTCAAAGGAAAAACATCCAAATAATTGGCTTTACTAGCATATTCTTCTCCCAAGATATTCCGTATATGTGTCCAATATGGACTTTTTCTTTTTTCGCCAAAACCCTTCTTTTGTGTTGATTTTTCCAGAAGTTCATTCAATGAAAAACAAAAATTATCGTTCGATTTACCATCATACGAAGGATTAGCCCCTAATACAAGAATGCCACCCTTATTACTGTTATTTACACAGATAAACAGTTTACGACTCAGGATTTCTTTTAAATCCTTTATATCATCATCATTGATTTCGTCAGTTATACTTGAATCCTCAAAGATATCATAATAACGATTAAAAGAATCACTGAAATTTTCAGGAATATCATTCCTCAAGTTTTTGGTTGAAATTTTTTCCATAAGTACTACTTTAATTAATCTATTTATTTTGTCTTTAAAATTAGCAGGTGCAAATACAATCAAAGAAAATTACAATCTATCATTTTATTTAATTATTTTGTCCTTTAGGATATAATAAGCTTTTAAAAAGTTCATTGTTCAGTTTCACAATTATCTACATACAAAATTAGATGCTAGAATTGTTGTCAATCACCACTGCGATCCTCCATCGTCTCATAACTCTTATACATATCATCAAGTATCGACATCATTTCCTGCTTTAGAGATTCTGGTGAAAGAATGATAAGCTTACGTCCGTGCCAAAGTAACTCCTGCTTCAGGTCACGCGTGGGCTTCACGAACAACTCATAATCACAATAACCCTTTTCACCTCCATCGTAGATTTTATTCTGACTGCTGTGGATTGGTGTCTCCTCAATAATATTGTTCTGAGGCCAGAAAGCACGCAGACGGATTTTAATTGGCTTAAGATCAGACATATTGATAATGCCGAAACAATCTTCGAAATAGGTATCAGGGTTGAGCAGCCTCGCCATCGCTTTTGACATCTTATGAATTTTATAAATGACCTCAAAATCAGTAATGCGGTCAAAAGCATACGTACGGGGATAACTCATGCTGTTAACCTCACCAATAACATACCACCTCTGATGGAACAATCTCACGAAAGCAGGCAGCAAAACAACATTACTCTCTCTCCCATACAAGTCGGTATAATGAAACTGCAAAGAAAAATGCTTATCTATAGCATACATGACATCATTCAATATTTCAGAATTTTGTGGAGGTTTCTCTATGATCACCTTATTGCTATATTCTACCTTATTTGCCAAAGAAGATATACGGAAGGCACTGAGCATCCACTCTGTCAGTTCATAATCATCATAAGGATTACGCTTCAGACTATACTTGTAGCCATTACCTTTATTACATACGACCTCTATACCAAACAACGACATTATTTCGTCTTTGTATCTGATAAAAGTACGTTCAACAAGTTCTCTTTCATAATTATTTACAGGTGATTCCGACCACTCTCTTTTGATTTCCTCAAAGGTCATAGGCCTTTTACTCAGCCTGTCAATGAGCCACATATAAAACTTATTTTTGTAGTCCAAAGTCGTAATCTTTACATGATACAAAGATTCATTTAATGACCTTTCATAAAGTTATGAACAGCCTTATTCCAATGTTCCCAATTGAAACCGGGCATTGATGGGTGATTTATCCACATCACTTTAACTTGATGATCTTTGTCTAAGGTATAAATCCAAGTTTGGTATGCCATTTCATCAATCACCAAATCATCCCCTTGTACACCATCTTGAGGTATCGACCTATACAGAGGTTCCCCCCATACAATCAAGATATCAGGATGATATTTATACAACACTCTCAAAAAAGGTAATTCCGCATCTCTGAATTGTGCACCGGTAGGCGATGTCTTAGGTGTCGACATCGCCTCCTGAACATAGTTATAAAATAATAGTGAGTCCCAAAGTTTTGCAGCCTCTTCATCGCTCACATCCGGTTGTCCAAGCATAGTACGTTCAAAGTAGAAATAAGCATTATACCTCTCCTCCCTATTACGAACACTCCGTACCACATCCTGTGTTATAGTAGGCACTGCATCTGATTCCTTAGCACAATAATGACTCTCACCTAGCACCATTATTCTCTTTTCGTTGATTCCTTGTTGGTAGTTACGACCTACCCATGGGAGAAAATTTACGTTATTCATTAATAAGATTTTGCTTTATTTGAGTACTTCTAAAAGGCAAACGATATCAATCTGCTCTCATTCTTTATTTTATGTTGTTTATTATTTACCACCTTTACTTTTTCCGATAGCACTTATAATTGCTCCAGTAGCTTCAATAACGACTTTTAATATATCTAGAATTTTCCCCGTTTTTTCTAATTTCTTTCCCATTTTATTTAATTAAACTCGTTGACAGAATTAAATCAGCGCATATTCAATTCTACCAACGTCTTTTTATAAATCTCGTTAATTTATTCAAGAATAGTTAGTGCGCTGATTTTCTAACCATTCTAATAAATAGGTCGTTTAATCTTTCGGTGCAAATGTAACAAATATTTTCGAATATATCTTTATTCCTTACAAAAAAATAGAAAATTTTATTTTATACTCTTAATACACTCGCATTTCTGACAAATACTGCACTTCACATATCAAGACACATTTAATGAATAAAATTTGTTATTTGTATTTTACTCCGATTCCCTGCAATACACCGCCGGCCAACACTGTCCATAATATTAAGCTCTTCATTTCACAGGTTTTACTGTATATACTAATGTCGAATACCAGATATAGTATTAGCATAACAAATGCTATAATGTAACACAAGATGCCTAGTATGATTAAATATTTTGCCATGTCTTTTATATTTTATTCGTTATATCCTACTATCTGTATAGATTTAATGTTACTATCTATTAGTGATTCCATAAATTTCACTGTCTGTCCGTTAGAGAAATGGTCACTGTTGCAATAAACATCCTGAGTTTCTGTAGTACCATCAGTGTGTTCAATTCTAACTACGAGTTCGAAATCCAATTCTTGTCCACTATTATTAGTCAGTTTTGCATAATAGCAATCATCCTCATCAATATTTTGATCATCAATACTCACACCTATTGAATGAAGATCATTGATGACGTTTGACGTTGGTTCAAGCAATTGTACTGTATTTCCAGAATCTGCTTCTACACCGGTTCCTGCTGAGCTGCCATCCGATGACTTACTACCACAAGCAATACACAAAAATAAGGCGATTAAACCAATACTTAAATTAATTTTTCTCATTTCTTTTTATTTTTAGGTTTATAATTCTGTTGCAAAGATAGTGGCTCTGTATGCCAAAAAGTGTCGTATCTCTAATGTTTTTACATGTTAGATAGACAAAGTACCTGGTTAAATTTGTTTATCGCCTTTTCTTCATACCTCAAATCGCCTATACGTAGCAACCATACAACCCAGATGATCGATCATATTATCCTGTGTTTGATACGATAGCTAATAATAGGAATGGTTGATTGTAAGTAGACCGAAATAGAGTTCCATAGATTTGAGGAATGTATGACACTCTCTTAAATCCATTATAAAAACGCTGGTAACAATCAAACGATACATTTGACGTTACCAGCAATATACTGTTTTCCTATCGTATTTATCTTTTCACAGATAACTTTGAAAAATATCTAACAAAATCTACTTTTTATTCAAAAACTTATAGATATCTCATAGCCTACACACATTTTACAAGACGAGGCTTACCAAAGTTTACATTGATAGTTGACCAATATTCACTCATTTTTTGACTTCTCTAAATTCATCGCAAGCCTTTAACGAATGTATTCGCCTGTAAAGACCGTACGTGAATTATGCTTAAACTATGTCGTTTTGATTTGCAGATTACAAGACTTACAGAATATTCTCCTTAAGCTGTTTTATTTGCTCTATTTGCTCCGCTATTTTATGTTTGGCTGCTTCCAATTCCAATCGCCTATATTCAAATTTCTTAAGTTCTTTTTCTTTGTTGTTCTTCTTTGAACTAATCTCTTGAATTTGTTCTTGAAGAGGTTCTATAAGATCAGTGATGGTTGCTTTTTTTATAAAAGCTATCACTTCATCTTTTCTGTGAAATGAGTTTTCGAGATATGGTACAGGATCAAACTCATTTGCTATAGAATTAATCTGACCTTCAATCTTCGCAACATTGTCGCCATGTTCGATAAAGTTTTCTATTTTTTTTACGCCCAAAATCTTTGGTACTATACTAAAGTATTTACATATCAAATCTGCTAATCCGGATTTATCGTCTTCATCCGAATCATAAGAGAACAAATCTGTATTCTCCATCTCAAGTTCGATTTTACTTTGGATTTCTTTGATAAAATCACGGGAGTCAAATTCAGGAAGATACCGCATTATGAGATCTTCTACCTCATTGAAGAATTCAAGAAGAACAGGTTTTATTTTCCTTTTTCCTTCCTCTGCAAGCCTTTCAGAAGCTCTCTTTAGCGCACGAGTTTTAAGTTTTTGGTCTTCAGCCTCCAAACGTGGCATAATACTGTCAATGCTTTTCACCTTTTTCCAATCATTTTGGACAATCTGTATCATTTTGTTACACGTGGAATCAACAATATCTTCTAATTCATTTGTGCCTTTACGAACAAGCTGCTTAAATTCTGCATCAAGCTCATCACCAAGAATATTAATTTTCTTGGTTAATCGTTTATTTGCTTTAGAAAGGTTCTCTTCCCTTTCATCGACATCTGAGTCTGACATTAAGAGAAGTTCTATTTTATGATTTATCAGATTAAGTTCTTTATCAATATTATATTTGGTATTGTTACCGGCTTCAATAATAGCATTGAGTGGTTTAGCAAAGAGAATTTTGTTTTTCTCGTTGTCCACCATTTCTTTAACTGCAGATACCAGATTATCAAGATGACTCCACTCTCGCATTTCACGCTGAGTTCCAATTCCAAAATTCGAACAATAACGTTTCCATGCAAAATTATAATCCTCTGATTCATTAATCTTAGTCATCGGAAGTACCGATAGAAGAGCCATTTCTGCTGATAAAGGAATAGGTTCAACCTCATTTAATATTTCAACCATTGTATTATCATTATAGTCTCTGCATGCTTTTCGTATCTGAGATTTTACATAATCTTTTATTTGATTCTCATCTTCAGGATTTAACTCACAGCAATAAGGTATGTCATATTTATTAATGCCCACTAGAACTTTACCTATTCCGTATTGACGTACATTCTCAAAAAGAATATCTCTGTCTGTCGCATCAAAAGGCCTTCCTGCATAAATCATCATCAAAACGATATCTGCTTTTTCCAAGAATTTTTTTGTACGCTCTTCTCGAGACACAATTGGATCATTAAATCCCGGAGTATCGACAATTTCCACTCCTTTCAGGTAATCCTTTGGATAATAGATTTTTACAGATTTCACGATTGAAACATATTTACCATCAGCTCCAACATATTCAATCAAATTTTCAAGACTATCTTCTTTTGTTTTACCTAAATATTGCGGAAGGGAATCACCTAATTTATTAGACTTTGAGACGAGTTCTTTCGCGGCCTTAATTTTAGATTCTTCTATTATGTTGCCTTCATCTTCCAATGAGCGTGCGGCCTGCCTTTTTTGTTCTTCCCATTCATTGTCAGAGTAAAATTCAGCAACAACTCGTTCTTTTTCACCGTATGTAATCACTGATAATGCAGAGGTCATTGGGGTAGTTGCTGCTGGTAAAATTGAATTTTCAAAAACAAACGAATTTAGGAATGTGGATTTTCCACATTTCATTTGTCCAATAACACCAATAGTAAGAATATCACTGTCTAGTTTCTCTATAATACTATTTTTTCTTGACTCTTCAATCCATCCAAACTCACAAGCCTTGTTTGCTAAAGCAACGAGCTTTGATTTTTTTTCTTGTAATTCTTTAAAAAAATTTGCCATAATTATTTTAGATTTTGTGATATTTTTTTAAATTGTGTACGATAGTCGTTTATTCTCTGGTATGCAGCTTCTATACGACGGTAAGCGAGCCAGGTTTTTTGAATTTCAACTCCTGAAGTTATCATATCATCAGATGTCTGTGACATCTTTTTTACCTCATCAATAGACTTGTTAGGAATATTGCAAAGTTCAGAATATTCACTCTGACTCATTTCATAATTGTCTTTTTTAAATAAATGCTTTTCGAAATGAGGAATATCAACAGCGTTTTGCCAAAGATCCTGTAGAGAATTTATTTTATTCGTGAATTCTTGGTTAATAGATTCAGCTTTCTTTTCGGCTTCGCAATATTCTTTGTTTGCATCTTTACATTTACCATCTAATTGATTTAAGAACCCTGCGATATTTTCTTCAATGTCTTTAATAAATTTTTCTTTCTCTGTAGGATGTTTAACTAATTTTATTGGGTTCATAATATCTGTTAGAGGATTTTTCGATGAGAATCTGATAAATTGCTGAACACTTAATCCTGCTTTTGATAATGTTTCGTTTATCAAAGATTCCACCTTTTTAATTTCAGCATCCGATTTCGTGTCTACCTTATTAATAACCACATATAACGGTTTATTGAGTTTTTCTTTTATAATCTCGATAGAACTTCTATTGACGGTTCCGGCATTTATATCAAAAACCCAGAATAAAGCATCACATTCGTTAATAACATCAATAGTTCTCTCCTTATCTTCTTTATCATTAGAATTGAATCCTGGTGTGTCAAGTATACTTAAGCCCTCTAGATTAGGGTTTTTACAGGTCATGACGAAATATTTAATTAAAGATAATACACCTTTAACTTGAGCCAAAACTTCCTTTGATATTTTCTTAAAAGTAGTTTCTTGTATGGTCTTTAGTTTATCATCTGGAGTTACAAATTGGTATGAAATAATAGGTCCACTCGCTATATATGTTGGAATAGCAGTGGTAGCTTTTGTACTAACGGGTAATTGAGGGACTGATGGATCATCTTGCGATAAAATTCTATTTATAATTGAAGTCTTTCCTGCGGAGAATTCCCCGACAAAAGCAATAGTTGTTTTACGATCAATCCAGCTTTTTTTTATTACGGATTCCCACTCATCAAATCGTTGATTCCAATAATCTCTGAAATGGTTAAAATCTTCTTTTTCTTTACCAAACGATATATGTTCTTTAAGTGTATTGCAACTATCCATATATTGATCTTTTATAAAGGATCTCATTACCGATATGTGATCATTAAGTTTCTTTATATCAGTATTATTACATTCCTTTGCTGAGAGAATATCTTGAATGAATGTCAAAGAACCCATTTTTAAATTAAGTTCATCCATATTTTCTTCAAGTTTTTGTTTTACAGATGTCAATTCTGAACTCAATTGTTTTGAAACATTTTGTTCTTTTTCGTAACTTGTCTGTAATTCATCTAAATCAGAGTCTTTGTTACGAAGCTTTTTCTTTAGATCTTTGATATCATCTTCATTTTCTTCTAAAACATCTTCAAGCTCTTTGATCTTTTTTTTTAGATTATTGACACATTCTAATTGTTCTTTAATGGACTCTTCAATATTTCCGTTTATAGATTTTTTTAATTGTAAATCCAACTTTTCGTCTTGAGCTGTAGTTCCTTTATATAATGTTTCTAAGTTCTGATTCGCTCCTGTAATTTTATTATTGGTTTCATTTTTGGTAGGGTCTATTTCTCTTTTGCATTTCTGAACCAAACGTTCATTATCTGCTTTTAGTTCTGTTAATAATTTTTCGTTTACTGAATTTTTCTTTCCTGCAAATACGAAGTATGAAATTACAAATCCTATAAGAAGGAATACAATTGAACAGATAATTATCATTATATCCATGACTTAACCTAATTTTTCTTTCAGCATTGAAATTTCAGATTCCTGTGATTCGCAAGCTCTTTTGTATTCATTAAGTTTTCGTGTCATTTCGTCATATTGCTGACATACTTTTTTAACTTCATTTTTTGCCTTTAGCAAATCATCTTCCAAATCATCCTGTTCATCATCATTAGCTTTTGCTTGTTTCCGTACCTTATTAAGTTCAACAAGTAAATCTTCAACCTGACGTTCAAGTTCCTTATTACGCCTACTTAATTTTTCATTTTCCGAACAAAGATAGTCAATTTCTTGTTGTTTTGAATTTTGTTGATTTTGTACACCCGAGAATTTACCTTTAGCATATGCACCCGCTACTCCGCCTAAGACGAAAGCTCCTAAAACTTCTATCATTTTCATATTATATTATATTGTTAACAAATTTGTTTTACATTCACGCAACTTACTCATCCTTTGGTCAAATAAATCTTTTTTATTTCCCAATTCAAATTTTAGTTGACTTAAAGTTTCTGTTTTTTGTTGAATCATTGCTGTGGCTTCTTTCTGAAGACTCAATCGAATAGATTCAACCAATTGGTCAGAAATTTGATTCATTCTTTTTCTAAACTCTGGAGACAAAGACGAATCAATATAATTTCTAATGGCATGCATTCGTTGTGGTTTAGATATCGTTTTGTCTGTCACATAACCGACAAGAGATTCAAGCATCCCCTTATCGCTACCTACTTGTTGACTTATTTGTTGGTTTGTTCTTGATATTTGATCATATTTCTCAGTAGTTTTTGAAATAAATAATGCTGCCTTTTTTATTCGTCTTACGGCATTTGCATTTGAAGTAATATTAACGACATCAGATGCTACGTCAGCGGCCTCAATTACAGTACCGACTGTTGCAGTACCAGCTGCTGATTCTGCTAATGCACTTGCAGTAATGGCACCACCACCAGCTGCCGCCAAGGCACCAGCTGTTGCTACTGCTGCTGCAGCAACTGCTGCTATAACTCCCATTTTAATCCAGCCATCATATTCATGCCCCATTGTGCTCAAGTCCAGATTATAACTTAATCCACTCATCTGAATCTCGTCCATACTTAGATCGATTAACGAAACTAATGAGATTTCATTGTCAGCAACCTTTTGGTTTTTAGCTTTTTCCCGGAATATGCCTTGTATGTCTTTTTTATAATCATTCATCAACAATGAGACGGTGTTATTTATAACAGAAATGGCTTCATTATCAATATTTGTACTATTACCAATTACTACTGAATTTAGTTTAGATAAAATAATATCTTCAAATTGTCTTACTGTGTTTCGTCCTTTTTCGTCTATATCATCAGACATAGATTCTACTAAACTGTCAATATTTAGACTTATTTTATTAAGTTCACACTGTTGTTTTCTTATTGCATCATCAAGTTCTTTGTCTGAAGAGGATGCTTTCATAAGTTCATCAATGTGAGCGATTAAAATATTTTCCATACTAATAAGTCTTTGGCCGTCCACTTGTTTTAGAATTTCATTTTTAGACTTTTGGATATAATCTAAAAGGTCATAAATCTCATTAAGATAATTTTTTGAGGCAGAAACCACGGCAACCTGTTTAAGAGGAATTTTGCAATTTTCACTTATATATTTTTTAGCTGCTTCTACATCAGATTGTGATTTTGTATCACTTTTAGTTAACACCAAAAATATTGTTTTTCTTGACAACTTCATTGTTTCAATAAAATCAGTCAAGGAACGCGTTATTTGTTGATTAATATCCGTTACAAGAAGAATACCATCAGCTTCCGGTAAAAAATCTATTAATGTCTGTTTATGCTTTGGATCTGAAGAAGACAATCCTGGGGTGTCAACAAGAATTGTTGTTTTAGGAACTCTTTTGGATGTATCAAAAACAGTGACTACTTTTGCATCAGAAAGTGCATCGTTCTTTAAATCAGCGATGTCCTTTACTTGATATGTTTCATTATTCTCAGTCAAGACAGTTGCGCTACAACTATCACATCCAAAGTGTACTTCGTAAATAGTGGCTGTTGTTGGCTCTGTTGCAGTTTCCAATTTTTTACTATCAGTTAATGAATTTATCAAGGTAGTTTTACCTGAGCTAAATTCTCCAATTAATGGTAATATCAAATTTGCATTCTCTTGTTCTGATCGCGCTTTGATTTTTTTTAATTCTTCATTAATTTTATCAAGTTCAAGAAATTCTGCAATATTAATTAGTTTATCTATTTTTTCCATTGAATTATAATATTAGTTTAATCGTTATGTATTTATGTTATTAACATTCAAGATCAAGTTCTTTACCTCCTAATAGGTCATTTAAAGGTTATACATTCATCTAATTAGAAGCGTCGAGATTCTCCTATTACTCGTTCTTTACAAATTCTGAATTTAGTAAATTCGTGAAGTCAAAGACAAAATACAGGAAAAGGTTTTTATTCTTTATACCTCATAATAGCTTTGCTTTTTATTGTATTTTACTTATTATAAGTATTGCAAATGTACTATTTTTTTTATTATTGGCATATTTTCTCTCTAAAAATTGCCATTTATATAGTTCTTTTAACAATTTACAAACGAGTCTACATTCTTTGAATGAATTAAATTAATTAAGAACTACCCCATTTATCTTTCGTTTTCACTCTTACAAATTCAAAAATTCAATACACATCTTTACAGCGATAAGTGATTTTTGTTCAAGCAATTGTACTGTTTTTCTAGGATCTACCTCTGTACTAGTCTGTGTTGAGTTACCATTAGACGACTTACTTTCGCAAGCGACACAGAACAATAAAGCGACTAAACCAATACTTAAATTAATCTTTTTCATTTTTTTATTTTATAGGTTTATAATTTTGCTGCAAAGATAACCGCTCAATATGCCAAAAACTGTCGTATCTCTATTTTTTTACTTATTAGATGAATAAGTATTCCGTAGATTCCACATTAGTAATATTTTCGAGATTCCTCAAAATTAGAGGGTCTTCTTCAACTCTCAAACAAGTCCCCCTCCTCCACTTTCTCCTCTTCATACCGTTTGAGATCCTTCTCCGTGACACGAATCTCTTTACAGAGCATTTTCTCGGGCTCCCTGCATACATAGACTTTCGGGATGTCACGAGAGGAATTCTTTAATCTTGTCATTCTTAAGTTGAACCTCGGTTTTTATTTTTTTGTCGTTGTCGTCACTGGCAAGTGGATAACCTACACTATATAAATTAGTTATGGATTTTTTACTTTAAGAGATACTGTCACATCTTGTCATGGTTTCGTCACACTGTGTCGTCCTGATTTCAGTTACATAGTATTCGGAGCCCGTGCGGCTGTGCCGGTTTTTGAAGCTCATTCATTTGAGCATCTCGTGGATGATCTTCGAGAGAGGCATGTTTTCGTCATTCTCTGAACTCTCCGGTTTGTGGAAGAGTTTTAGAAATATCTCCTAGTTGTTGTCAGGCTGTACTCTGTTCTTTGCTTGTTTTCTTTTGATTATACTTTTAACTGATATATCTTAACTCCTTGCCTCACTGAGCATAGCTCATACCTTGGCGGAGCATATCTCTGCTAGGCAAAAACAGCAGAATATGAGTTTGAGAGCGATGCTCTGAAGGTTCGTTTTGATACCATTTCAGCACTATCTCAATAGTTTTCTGTGACGTTCAAGCGTCATTTTGTGACGGTCTGGACGGCCGTCAAATAACAGGATTATCTTGATGGTCAACGATTTAGACTGTCTACTGTGATGAAAGAAGGAAAATTCTAAAAAGTTGTTTTAGGAAAGCTGGAGCTAGGTCAAGCCCCATATCCGTGCTTTACGCCGGTAATCTTCCATATCGTTATTCCCAGCGTTGGTGACGTTCGTTCCACTCCATCATCACGTCCATACACGCCGGAGCGTCCATAGGAACAATCTCACCGTGGGGGCCACGGCGGCGGCCGACACTGTCGATGCTGCCGAAGCCATCAAAGGGCTTTTTCTTTTTCACACGGCTACGGGCTTCCTGCTCCCTCTGCAGGGTGTTGAGTTTCATATCCAGCTCGTGGCGGGGCGGCTTGCCGGGGCGTACCCAGTTCACGAAGTAGCGTTTGGCACGCGATTCTGTGAACGGTTCACCGTCATCGTAGCTGCCGTTCATCTCGATCTCCTCGAGGAAACGCTGTATCACGAAGGATCGGACGGACGGGTCGGTGCTGATGCGGATCTGCATCTGGTTCTCGACCGTCTCCAGCCATTGCGGATTCGAGAAGATTCTCTCTACTACATCATGAAAATCAGTGGTCGTCGTGGTGGGTTCTTTTTGTAGTACACCAGTACTACTTTTATCTTTTATCATTTTATCTTTTATTGGCGAAGCGCCCGCAGCTACGCGTACATTATAATGCAATGATGAAGATGAGTTCGAAGATAAGTTCGAAAATGACTTCGGGAATGACTTGGAAGATGAGTCGTGGTTTTCTACAGTAGCGGCACTACCCTCTTCGTTGATTTCAACATCGAGGTCGTCGTCATCCTTCCCCAGAAACGTCTCAATCTTGAAGCTCTTTCGTAGCAGATTACACTGGAAGTATTCGCCATCTATGGTGAACAGGCCGTAGTCGTTGATGATATGTTTTACATACCATTTCTTCTTACCTGTCAAGACGGAGAGGACACTCAGTGTCTCCTCATCGCCAATGGCATTTTCGAGTTTAGCCAGGTGCATGACGATAATCATGAACACACCGATGCCCTCGGCCTTCTCAGCACGTTTCAGGGCACGGATTTCCTTTGTTTCAAACAGGTTGCGGCTCACTTTCACGTAGCCGGATTTTCGTTTTTTCATTATCTTTTGTTTTGTTTATTGGGTAATTTGTATTTATTTTTGTATTAAAATTGGGACATAGTAATCCCGTAACCGCAGAAAAAGTGTTTCGACGGAGCAGAAAAAACCTCTGGTCGGCCTGCTTTACGAGACCTGATTCAGGTTACCGGAGGGGCTCTATGATTGAACTTAGCTGGGTGGAGAGTTACCACAGAGTGTCGGTAACAGTCCTGATGAAAAAGGATTAGAAACGTTAGTTCCTGAATTTCTTTTTACCCTAAAAATAAAAATACATGCAATGAACTTCGGATCGGAATCATCCACGGATGACCCGTCATTGTCACTTCCACCTCTCGCCTGGAGGGAGGGAATGATATACCTAAGTTGCGACTTCTGAACAGTCGTCGCTGAACCATTATTCACTGGAATTATTTTTTTCATAAGCTTGTGAAGAAGGGAGTGATTTGCCCTTTCTTCAAGTACAAATGTACAAAGATGAAAGGGGGTGCGAAAATAAAAATGTGCATAAAAAATACACACAGTGTGTATAAAAAGTGCACAAAATAATTTGGTCATTTCAAAAAATTTTATATGGGGAGTGGTTTGCCCTTTCTACAAGTACATAGGTACGAAGATGAAAGGGGGATACTAAATCTTTGTCAAATCATTCATACTAAAATATTTTTGATTAACAATCATTACATTATCTTAAACCTGACCTTCAAAAGGAAACTGAGGGGGCGGAGGTGATAGCTGTTGATGTAGGTGCTCATGCCTGTGTTTACGGTAGAGACATAGTTACTGGCGTTGAACAGGTTGTTGCACTCCAATTCCCAGTCGGTCTGCTTGGTGCTGTAACGGATGAGAGCATCGACAAAGGTCATGTTCGGATTACCTGCCTCGTTGTAATACTGGTAATCGATGTTGATGTTAAGACTCAAATGCTCCGTTGGAAATATCCATACGTCACCGTTGTGCGAGTGGGTGAGCATTGACGGCAGGTCTTCGTTAGCATGTTCCACCCACTGACTGCTTCTCATCCACGAGAAGTTGTAAGCGAGGTTGAAGAATTTGCACGGGGTCGTGTTGAAGGCGGCACTTACAGAATAGCTCTTTGTGTGAAAAGGCAGGAGAACATTCTGTAGCAAAAGCTCACTCTTACCTCTGTTCATCCCAACGGATGCCTCAATCTTGGTGTGCCAGAGACTCAATATCTTGCTCGAACCTGCATGTAGGCTGTAGGTGTCGGCATTGGTAGGCTGGTCAAGCGTAGTCTTAATACCTACAATCCCATCATAGTTGTAGCCGTAGAGCAGATTCTTATGACTATGCTGATAGGCGCCTCCCACGTTGAAGAAGAGCATACGGATGACATCCCTGTATTCCAGTCCCACGTGCCCACCGCTTCCGCTGTTCTCAAACAGGCGGTCGGTCGTGTTACGGAGCAGATTACGGTACGTCTGGAGGATATAGCCCTTGTAGGCATCGCTCATGTTGCCGTATGATTTGCGATAATACCCGCTCGCCAAGGCTTTGAGCGACGGCGAAAAACTATAGTCGGCGGAGAGTGAGGGGCTGGCAATCCATCGGTGATAGTTGGCGGTATGAGAAGCCAAGCGGTCATTATTGGTTATAACGGAAAGATATGTCGGTATGGTCAGCCTGACCATTACGTTGTTACTGTTTCTGTACGTGTAGTCTTGATCAACGCCTATCTGATAACTGTTATACCAGAGGTCGTTCCGCATACTGTCGGCAGCTGGAATGAAACCGCCCTTGTTGTTCGTTGCCGTCAGGGCAGAAGTCATCTTACGGAGGTCTATACTGATTCTGGGGGTGTAGTTCAGCGTGAAACGACCCAGCTTCAACCCATACGAGGTGCGCAGATTGGCATTAATGTTTTTCTGCACTACCTCTTGACTCAATGTCTGCAATGAGTCTGTGCTAAAATAGTAGGCTGGACTGACGCAGAGTTGATTCGGACGGTCATTGTATGACACATCGAAACTCAGGCGAAGCAGGTGATTGCCCATTCGCTTTATCATGCTCAACTCGTTGTCGATGGAGAAGTAAGGTTGGTCAAGATGCTGATAGTTCTTGTTGTCTGGGGAAACAAGATGGGTGTAGGTCTGGCTCCACGACGACTGGATGTCCAGTTTGTTGCGCAAGTATTCCATCTCCTTGTTCTGCTGCACTCCCAAAGTCACGTCAAGATTGTTCTCCCGTGAAGTGTTGCTCGTGGTTTCCTCAATAACCAGTGGCGTGTCAGCGTCGGGCAGGTATTGGGTGAACGAAGTGTAGCCCTCCTTGTTCAGCCGCTCGTTGTAGAAATTGACATTGGCCGTCAACTCCGTATCCTTTATCTTTACGAGCTGGTTGACGGACACGCTGTTCGTTCTGTTGTCCATGTAACGCTTCTTGGCCACGTTGGGGACGCCCGGCTGACTAACCGACAGCATACTCCCTGTTGTTGGCAGTGCGGCTCCGGCATCGTAGTGTTTTAGCAGTTCTTCGTCTGCCGTGTGTCCACTGTTGTTCCCTTTATAGGTGGTGATGTTCTGTCGGTTGCGGGCAAACTTCATCGCTGTCAGTTCCGCATTCCACAGCATCGGCTTGTAACCTATGCCCGCCAACGCCTGAAGAGCCCAGATGCCTTTCGCGCTGTCTTTCAGTCGCAGGTTGATAGCCGCCTGATCTGAGAATACAGTTTCGGCCTTGATGGGCTGGTGATTCTCGTAGACCTGCACCGATGCCACATCCTTCGCCTCAATGTTTCGGGTGGCAAGGTTGTAGCGTCCGTCCAGCATGTCGAGGTCTTCTATGTAGAACTTACTGATGGCCTTTCCGTTATAGGAGATGGCACCTGACGAGGAGACATCTATGCCGGGCATTTTTTTCAATACATCTTCAATGGTCCGGTCACTCTGCCCTGCGAAAGCACCAACGACATACGACAGTGTGTCTCTTCTGCGGCTAACAGGATTGGTCTTCACGGACACCTCTTTCAAGCGGTTCACCTTTTCGTCTATGGTGAAGTCGATGGTTGCAGAGCGGTTGGAAATCGTGCGCATCGTCTTTTCTATCATCATGCCGCGGACAGTGACGAGGAGCGAATCGCCCGTTCCATTGTAGGTGAGTTGGTATCTCCCAGCTTCATCTGTAGTGACAAATCCCGATATGGTGCTTTCTCCCACGCGCTGTATTGTCACCGTCGCGTATGAAACGGGGTATTTCTGTCTGTTCTTCACATTGCCGGTAATCACTGTTTGTGAATAAGAGAAAGATACATTTATAACCAATAAAAGAAATAGACTTAGTACCTGTTTCATATCAGTTTATTATCATATTTTTGACAAGCTTACGGGATTCTTAGACGTTTTCATTCCAACTCCATTGGCTTATATGGACTCAGCTGTTTGTTGACGACATTTGTCATGCCTGTTATCTGATAATAGTCTTCGCAGATGCGCTTCAGCGTCTTGTCTAATTCCGTACGCATTGTCTTCCGATAGCTTTTGTAGTTATCGAGCAGAATGATGGGGTGTTTCTGCTGCTCAATCCCCACACATTCAAAGACGTATTCCTGTGCATCGTCATACACATTCAGAATAAGACCTGGCAGACCGCCAAACTTCCAAGGCCCCTGACTGATGGGAATATCCACGGCGAACCACGCTGTGTAGTTGCGCCCACGGAAACTGCATGTCGCTTTCTGGCATTGATAGCCTGTAATCGTCTTAGTCTCGCTACCAATCTGCCAGTTCTGCGTAGGGATAGGCTCTGTATAATAGCTTTCGTAGCTTTTCAACGCTTCAGGCATTCTGCAATATTCTGTCAGTTCGTTCTTGGCTAAATCCTTGAAAAACTCAGAAAATAAGTACCGTGACCATCCCTGATGCTTCCCGTTAATAGTCATGGCTATTGACACGCCATTGCCTAAGGAGAAACTCGTATGGTAAATTCTGTTCATTTCCTTTGCTTCGGCTGTCATACAAGAGTCCGACTCGTAAACGTAATAACTATAATACTTGACATAGTTATTACCGATTTCCAACCGTTGCAGGTCGTCGTATGTATTTGGGTCAGAAATATTCTGGGCATTGAAGGCATACGAGATACGGAGAGTTCCTTGGTCAATCGTACTGAATTTAGAAACGTCTCTGCAATCGGGCAGCATCGGATTGAGAGCCTTGCCTCTGCTATTCGCATCGTAGGGAGACAATTGCTTCTGCAGGCTCTTCACTCGTGCTTCAGACTTTTCCCGCAGACTAATCATTTCTTTGCTGTTCATTTCGACCTTAAAATTTTGCTTTTGTCCAAATCCTGCCATTGTCATCAATACGCAGGAGGCAATAGCCAAAAATGTTCTCTTGGCAATTTGTGAGAGACACTTTGTTCTCCATTCTCCATAATACTCTTTTGAGTTTTCTATAGTATTACTTCTCATTTTTTAGATAGGGTTTAACTTCATCATTCAGAACAAGAAAGAAGAGATTGTCGCCCAGCCCTTGCTCCGACCTTAACCCAACTTGCAGCTATAGACCATCTAACTCTTTGATTTTCAAGGACCGATTTTTTTGATATTCTCTAAATGTACCACACAAATTTTTCGTCTTCGTTTTAGTGGCGGCGAGTTCAGATTCAA